>Ga0208112_100104_pt1 | contig 145979 bp, 103 predicted proteins | sample HotLakConsoUCCLE_FD_184736 | JGI IMG/M metagenome (GOLD analysis project Ga0208112, IMG submission 184736) | Hypersaline microbial mat communities from Hot Lake, Washington, USA - Hot Lake Consortium UCC-LE (SPAdes) (version 2) ...
CAAGAACTCACCTATACGCTACCAAAATCCGGAGAAATCAAAACTCAACTATTAAATCCTAACCCAAGTCAAGAAAAACTCCTAAATTTGATGATCTAAATATGGGTCACGCAATGCACAAAACAGGAAAAGATGTTAGGGGAACGATTGGGTCACCAATTTCGACCATTCTCTCCAAAACATATCCACTAATCGGGGCACGTATCACACTTTCAATCAGGCTGTCACCAATCTTTACACGACCAGATTCAAGTAATTCAAGACGCTCTTTATTTAGCTGATGCCTTACTTTCGCGTCATTAAGCCGTTGTTGAATAGCTTCAAAATCATGGTCAGATATAAGGTTTCTTTCCTTTAATGATTTTGCTCTGTTCCATTCCGTTTCAAGATTGACGAGAACTATTTCGGTTAGCTCCATATTACGCTTTGCTTCAGCAAGTTCAAGAGGGGTTGGGTCAGGACGTATTTCGAGTAATGGGTCTCCTTTGCGAACATACGTTCCTGGTTCGGCATATAATTCTTGCACAACACCCGATATTTTTGATTTCACCTGAATTTCATGTCGAGGTTCAATAGTTCCGGTTGCCAACGCTTTGGAGACGATAGAACCTTCCGTTACAGTGACACTTGGAATCTCGGTTAATTCTGAAGATTCTGCATTTGACGAATCTAAATACCATTTAGCACCAAATGCCAGCACGCCCAGAATTATTATTGCCAGTATTACTTTTTTAAACATATTCAAAATTGTCTTGATTGTAGGATTAGGAATCGTCATATATACGTTTCAAATCCAATTCATGTTTCTCAAAAAAAAAATAGAATAGTTGTTTCAGTAGTTTTCTCAGGTGGGTATTTAAGGGAATGCTACGAACCAAAACTATGAAACGAGCAAATCAAAAAGGGTTGCATAGATTTAAAAAATATTTACTTATGAATGAATAATATTTAATTACTATCAGAATTTTTTATCTTAAAAAAACAGGCTAAATTATCCCTCTGAATAGTTGCGTATGAAAAATTTATTTACTGTTAATGTTGCTCGTATTGTCTTTATATATTTGTTATCAGGATATTTATGGATTCTATTCAGCGATCAGATAGTTCATATTTTTTATAGCGATCCGGAGACAATCACAACTATCCAAATAGGTAAAGGGTTGTTTTATGTTTCGGTTACGGGTGTTTTATTATATTTTCTTATAAACATTTACAGAAAGGAAATAGAGCAAAAACAACGTGAATCGCTGCTCCATTTAAAAAAATTCAGCAGCATATTTGAGAGTACAAACGCCGGCATATTAACATTAGATAGTAAATGTTTGATTATGGATGTGAATCCGGCGGCTTGTGAATTACTGCAATTGCCTCGCCACAAAATCATAAAGAAACCGCTCACTGAATTTGCGTACAGTGAAAAAAATGAAGAGATTGACCTGAATTTTCTCTCCAATATCCATAGCTATTCTGATATTATTTATCTGAAATCGGCAGATGATTCTTTAATCCCTATTGAATTAACGCTTTCAGAGTTTGATGTAGAGGATATTGAAACGCATACGGCATTGATTTTTCATGATATTTCTGAGCGCTTAGCAATAGACGCTAAATTAAAAGATTCTTTGCGCGAAAAAGAAATAATGCTGGCCGAAATTCATCACAGAGTCAAAAATAACCTGGCTATAATTTCCAGTTTATTACTTTTGCAGGCTGAAAAAACAGATCAGAATCAACAGGATATTTTTTATACAAGTGTGCAACGGGTGAAATCGATGGCACTTATTCATGAAATGCTCTATCAGTCAGAAAACCTTGCACTACTAGATTTTGGCTATTATATACAGAAATTAGGTGATTCGATTATCAAGACTTATTTTGATGAAGAAGTTCATATACGTATGGAATATCAGCTTTCATCTGCCATTTTCCTGGATATCACTCGTGCCATTCCGGCTGGATTAATTATTAGTGAATTGATGGTTAATGCTATAAAACATGCATTTAAAGAAAAATCGAGTGGCGAAATTACGATTTCTCTAAAGAGGTGCGAAAATAATGCTATATCAGTGAAGGTTTCCGATAATGGAGTGGGAATGAGTACAGGCCTATTCGAAAGTTCAAATGGATTGGGATTTACATTGGTTCACGGACTTGTTGATCAACTGGGTGGGAAAATGAATGTTCAGAGTAATAATGGAACCATGTTTGAACTTCAAATACCCAAACCATCGGAATCAAAAGATTGATTGTACTCCATAATTGCGATTCTGGAGCCACAAAAAAATGATTTGGACAACAGAGGCTGTATTTACGTATTTTCAAACGGATAGAAAACGCTGAATACTTAATCAGAATTTGAGCAAGTTGTGGAAAATACAACCAACAGGGCAAAACTAAATGAAGCTCCCGTACTCATGAGTTCGGTTGATGCGGCTTGGTTGCGCATGGAACGCGAAAAAAATCAAATGACCATTACCGGGGTAATTTATCTGGAACCGGCATTAGATTTTAACCGTTTTTTGAATGTACTAAACGATCGTTTATTGATTTATGACCGATTCAAGCAGAAAGTACAATACAACGGAGATGCTCCTTGCTGGGAGTGGGATTCTCAGTTCGATATCCTTAACCATGTTCATAATTTTGACCTAAAAGAAAACTACCCGAATGCAGGCCTTGACGCTTTCATAAGTGATTTAATGAGCCGATCTATGGATTTTAATAAACCATTGTGGGAAATGTATCTGATTCCGCATGGTGTAAATGGTACGGCTGTAGTGGCCAAACTGCATCACTGTATTGCCGATGGTATCGCTTTGGTTAGTGTATTGCTTTCATTGGCTACAGTAAAACCGGGGGGCGCGTATTTTGACCCTTCAAAGGAATATCCGGCCAGGGATAAAAATCACGAAAAGGGTTTTAAAGGTGGGATGTTGAATATACTGAGAGAGGGCGGATTAATTGTTCAGTCACTGTTTAAGTTTTTAACCATGCCATCTGATACAGCAACTCAAGTAAAGGGGCCTTTGCAAATCAGAAAGAAGGCGGGTTGGTCGAAATCATTCAGGTTAGATGATATTAAGGCATGTGCAAAGCGGTACAATGTAACGATAAATGATTTGCTCTTGTGGTTTACATGCAGTGCGCTTCGCTCATATTTGCTCTCGCATAATCCATTAGATAAAGCGTCTAATATTCGTATCATTATTCCGGTTAATCTTAGACGAAAAACGGATTCTTCAAAATTAGGGAATAAATTTGGCCTAGTTTTTTTAACCCTTCCTATTGGTGAAGAAGATTCCATGATGCGATTACGAAACATTCAGCGGCAAATGCAGGATATAAAACATTCCAGGGAGGCACTGGTTGCTTATGGAGTGTTAAGTATTTTGGGTAGGGCTCCACATGCTTTTGAGGAAGTTATGGTTGATTTTCTAAGTAGTAAATGCTCAGCCGTAATTACCAATGTGCCGGGTCCCCGTAAGGAGTTATTTATAGCCGGTTCAAGTATGAAGGATATTATGTTTTGGGTACCTAAATCAGGAAAACTGGGCTTGGGAGTGAGCCTGATCAGCTATAATAATAACGTTAAATTAGGACTGGCCGCCGATAGTGGACGTGTTTCGAATCCTAACGAAGTGATAGAGATTTTTGAGAATGAGGTTGAAAAAGAGCTTTCTAAAAAATAAAGACAGTATTCGATTAGAAAGCATTGATAATTAGCGCTATATCAATTTTGTATATTGCCTGAAAAGATGCCTCAGTATAATAACATCTCGTCGCACTTGATGGGTATGACAGAAGCGAACCGTGCTAAGGTCATCCCGCAAACCCCACTGAGATGGTGATGATAGGAAAAGTGTATGTGGGTTATGCGGCTTTAAGTGCCGAGTGTTTCGGTGGACCTTCCAATAATGCCATGTATCTCGGATTGAATACGCGATAGCGGCAATCTATCTTTGTCATGGAAATGGCTGAGCAACCTCTGAACTCACCCAAGCAGCATCACACCTTCTTCTACAACCACTGGATTCGACTACGAAGCGTGCAACCTACGATATCATCAAAAACTCCTTCACCGCTTCTCCGCTCATCCTGACGAGGTGGGGCTGAGTATGGGTGTAAACAAAGAAAAAAAAGATACCAAACCGAAGGCGTCACCCTGAGCCTTTTGTTAATCAAACTGAAAACTCAATTCATTATCATCCACCCCAAGTATTACATTACCGCCATTCTGAAGCGCACCAAATAGAATCTCATCTACTAAACGATCTTTGATTTTTTTCTGGATAACCCTGGTCATCGGACGGGCTCCATAAGCTGGATCGTATCCTTTTTCGGAGAGCCATTTTATGGCATCATCATTGGCTGTTAATGTAACTTTTTTATCTTTTAAAGTGGCTTGTAATTCTTTTAACTGTTTATCTACAATCAATCGGATTACGGATTCATCCAAACGACCAAAAATTATGGTATCGTCCAGACGGTTCCTGAATTCTGGTGAAAAATAGTTTTGAATGGCTTTGTCCGGATTACCCTTAAAAGCGCCTTCAGCTCCTGAAAAACCAATTTGCGCACTACTCATTTCCCTTGAGCCCAGATTAGAAGTCATGATTAAAATTACATTCCTGAAATCGGCCTTGCGACCCGTATTATCGGTTAGTGTGGCGTAATCCATCAATTGCAGTAAGATGTTGAAAATATCACTATGCGCTTTTTCAATTTCATCTAATAATAAAACAGCGTTAGGATTTCTTCTCACCGCATCTGTAAGCAATCCACCTTGTTCAAAACCAACGTAACCTGCCGGTGCGCCAATGAGTCGGGATACGGTGTGCTTTTCCATGTATTCACTCATATCAAACCGAATGAGCTCTATACCCAATTCACTTGATAACACCCTGCAAAGCTCCGTTTTTCCAACCCCTGTGGGACCACTGAAAAGAAACGACCCAATAGGCTTGGTTTCGTGTCCCAGGCCGGCTCTGTGTCGTTTTATAGATGTTACAAGCGATTTAATGGCTTCTTCCTGACCAAAAACACGTTTATTGAGATTGGCCTCCAGGTCTTTGAGGTTTTCCTTTTCAGCGGAGGAAATTGACTGAACGGGAATGCGGGCAATTTTGGCAATGAGGAGTTCAACATCGTTAGATGTAACGGTTTTTCTGTCCGAATCAGATAATGAGACCTGGGCACCTGCTTCATCTATTATATCAACAGCTTTATCCGGGAGTCTGCGGTCGTTTAAAAAACGTGCAGAAAGCCTTACAGCTGATTCTATGGCGCTTGGCTGATATTTCAGCCCATGATGTTCTTCAAAAACCGGTTTTAAACCGTCTAATATTTTTATAGTCGTTTCTATTGATGGCTCTGCAATTTCAATTTTTTGAAATCTGCGTGATAACGCCCTGTCCTTTTCAAAATAGGATTTGAACTCTTCAAAAGTGGTAGCGCCAATACATCTTATTTTACCATCTGCGAGCAAAGGCTTAAGCATATTGGCTGCATCCATTGTACTGTTTCCTGCTGCTCCGGCGCCAACAATGGTGTGAATTTCATCGATGAAAAGAATCACCTTTTCCTGTTTCTGAAGTTCACGTAAAACAGCTTTCAGCCGAGCTTCAAAATCGCCTCTGTATCTTGTACCGGCAATAAGAGATCCAAGGTCAAGCGTGTAAATAGTGTAGCCTTTAAGCCTGTCAGGGACCTCATCTGCAACAATTCGCTGAGCCAAACCACGGGTGATGGCTGTTTTACCAACGCCGGGGTCACCAACATACATGGGGTTGTTTTTGTATTTCCGACACAGAATTTCTATCGTTCGCTGAATTTCCAATTCCCGACCAATCACTACATCGAATACTTTTGCACGTGCCAGCTCTGTCCAGTTTTCAGTAAACTGAGCGAGTGGATTGGTTTGTTTAACTCCGGTTTTTTCATTTAAATCTTCATCGCCCGATACAGGTTCAGCCGTAGATTCAGCAGCTGTTCCGGCTCGTCCGGCTTCAGTATCATCAAAACCGGGCTTTGCAATACCATGCGAAATAAAATTCAGGACATCAATCCTGTTAACACTTTGTTTCTTCAGAAAAAAACAAGCATGACTTTCATCTTCTTCAAATAGCGTAACAAGAATATCGCCGATGGTCACCTCCGATTTATCAGCCGAGCGGGCATGCACCAGCGCTTTATGTAGCGCACGCTTAAAACTGACCGTATGCAAAGGGTCTTCATTTTCATCATCTAATTTTTCAATGCCATTGTAATAGGTATTGATATCGTCATTTAGTTTATTAAGGTCGGCTCCGCTACTTCTAAGGATTCGGGCGCCTTCATCATCTTTTATAATGGCCTGAAGCAAATGCTCTAAACTCACAAATGCGTGTAAATGTGTTTTGGCGATTAAAAAAGTATTTCTGAGAACATTGTCTAATGGTTTGCTAATCATGCTTCCTCCATAATGCATTTGAGCGGGTAACCGGCATCCCGGCTGATTTCATCGACCAAAGCGACTTTGGTTTCTGCAATTTGTTTAGTGTAAACTCCACAAACGCCCTGGCCTTTGTGATGTACATCGCTGGTAATTTGAACGGCTTCTTCAATAGATTTCTTAAAAATGGTAACGAGAACTTTTACTACAAAATCGAATGTGGTGTAATCGTCATTTAGTAAAAATACTTTGTATTGTGGTGGTTCTTCAATACGTTCCTTAAGGCCTGCATCAGTGTCAGCTTCTTCGAGAGGATCCTGAGCAGGTGGAATGTGTTGCGAATAAAAAATCTCCATAAAATAGGGAACAGATAATTTCTTCATTAACGGTTTTTGTTATTGAATACCATTGACTTAGAACACAAATTCAAGTAAATGGGTTCGCAATATTGAGTTTTGACAAATTTTTTATAATTATAATGATGAATATGCTTCAATTCTAATTTTATATTATATAAAATATGGTTATAGTAAGACAATAGCGCATGAAACGTTTTAAAAGTCCTGTGAGAGTGCAAATTCAGGGCACACGATTGTTAATACAAGTCTTGAGACAAATTGTCTATGTCGTCTAAAAACAGCGAACAAAGTAAGGTATTTAAAGTAGATTTTGAAGTCGAAAATCCGGTCGGGAGAGGACTGCTCAAAGTATTTAAGAAGCCTCTGGAAATGCTACTGGATTTCAATTCTTTGAATAAAATACATCAAGGTGGAGCATCTAAAGAAGGTGATGAGGAGTTTAGCCAAAAGTTACTCGACTATATGAATATTACGCTTCAGTATGATGAGCGTTGTCTTGAGCGGATACCCAAAACAGGAAATATAGTATTTGTAGCTAATCATCCATTTGGTGGGATTGAGGGAGTGATTATGGGAGCGCTACTGAGAAAAGTACGGCCTGATGTTAAAATTATGGCCAATAAAATGTTAGAGCGTATTCCTGAACTGCGGGATATCTTTATTTACGTGAATCCATTTGAAACAAAGTCCGCTGCCCGCGAGAACCTGAAATCTATGAAAGAAACCATCAGACATCTGGAAAATGGTGGTGCCTTAGGTGTTTTTCCTGCCGGAGCAGTGTCGCACAGAACTTGGAAAAACAAGGAAATTGCAGACCCGGAGTGGAGTGATCATATCACTCGAATTATCCGGAAAACAGATTCTGCTGTTGTTCCCATATTTTTTAGCGGAGCTAACAACTCACTCTTTCAATTTGCGGGAATGGTGCATCCATTATTGCGAACCATATTATTGCCACGCCAATTCAGCAATAAACAAAATAAAACAATCACTGTTTCCATCGGAAAAATTATTCCCAAGAGTAAAATAAATGGCTTTACTGATGAAAAGGAACTTACGCGTTATCTTCGACAGAGAACCTATTTATTGGAGACTTTTGCCGATACGGGCACATGTGACGCGACGCTGAAAGTGGCGTCTAATGAAAAAAAATTATCGTATCAACCCATAATCGATCCGGTTCCGGTAGAACTTCTTACTGAAGATATAGCCAAGTTAGAGTCAGGTCAGCTTCTATTGAAAAGCAATGAGTTTGATGTGTATTATGCTGCTTATCGTCAAATACCGAATGTAATCAGGGAGATTGGGCGATTACGGGAGTTTTCATTCAGAGAAATTGATGAGGGAACCGGAAAATCGATTGATTTGGACGAGTATGATAAAAACTATATGCATTTATTTGTTTGGCAACGCGAAAAGCAGGAGATAGTTGGAGCTTACCGATTGGGGAGAACCGATAATATTATTAAGAAAATCGGTATGGAAGGACTGTACACGACTACTCTGTTTAAAATGAAACGCAGTTTGTTAGATCAAATCAGTCCTGCTCTTGAAATGGGACGGTCCTTCATTCGTCCGGAATATCAGCGATCTTTTGCTCCTTTGTTGTTACTTTGGAAGGGGATAGGACATTATGTAGTTAAATATCCTAAATACAAAATCCTGTTTGGCCCGGTGAGTATCAGTAATGATTATGAAGAAAGCAGCCGTAATTTACTGGTAACATTTTTGAAACTTAACAACTATTTGCCGGATTTAGCGAGACAGGTAAAACCTAAAACGCCATTTAAGCTAAGTAAAGCAGCTTCATGGATTTCAAAATCGAAAGATTCTGATACAGTTATAAGTATAGATGATATTTCAGAGGCTATTTCGAATGTAGAGGCCGATGCAAAAGGTGTCCCAATTCTGATTAAACAATACCTAAAGCTTGGTGGAAAACTACTTGGGTTTAATTTAGATCCTGATTTTGCTGATGCATTGGATGGATTGATTTTAGTTGATTTAAGCCAGACAGATCCGAAAATATTGGTGCGATACATGGGCGAGGATGGGATTAAATCATTTCAGGAATATCATCAAAATAAAGAAAAGTCAGAGCTAAATAGATAGATGACCTGAGCTCGTTAATTTCTACGGAGAGAGGTGAATTCGTTAATTCGAAACGGTTGATATAATCATTTTTGGAAAATAAACCATTTCAGTTTATCCCAAATGCAAGCATGTTTCTATTCAAACATGGTTATAAAAAATAGGCTTAGAATACATTAACCCGGAATAGGGTTAATCCGGATTATTCACCAATAAATTTTCTTGTGAGCAAGGCGAAGAGGAAAAATCAGCGGAAGGGTACCTGAGTACCCTGAGCATGATTTTTCAACTTCAACGCAGCTAACGTGGAAATTTAGAAGCATTTTTTCTACACCCTAATTTGAGTGAGTACAGTATTTATCTACATCCAGAGTATACAATGGTTTATGTCTTGATTCTTTAACTGTCGTGAATAATTCAGGTTAAAAATCTTCCTGTTCTATTCCAATCAGGTTTACTTCTGGTTGCAATTCGATTGAAAATGACTTGAATACATCATCCCGAATGGTTCGTGCCATTGCCAGAATTTCAGCGCCTGTTGCACCTCCGTGGTTTATAATAACCAGCGCCTGCTGATGCCAGGTTCCGGTATTTCCTACACGTTTACCTTTCCATCCACATTTTTCAATCAACCATCCTGCCGGAATTTTAATGTATCCTGAATCGGTTTTGTATCCCGGCAAATCAGGATATGATTTTATTAACTCAGAAAATTGCGCATCCGTAATTACAGGATTTTTAAAAAAACTGCCGGCATTGCCCGTTTGAACAGGGTCGGGTAACTTGCTTCTCCGGATTTCTATTACAGCACTCGCAACATCCTGAATACCAGGTTTGAAAATTTTCTTTTTCTTTAACTCCTGATCGATGCTGCCATAAGATGTATTAATAACCGGTTTTTTCGATAACCGAAGAGTGATTTTTGTAATGGCAAACTTATTTTTATAATCCGTTTTAAAAACGCTTGTCCTGTAGCCAAACCTACAAGATTCATTATTAAAAATTTCAATACCACCGGTTTTTAAATTAACAGCTTCAAGATGGTCAAAAACCTGATTTAGTTCAACTCCATAAGCTCCAATATTTTGCATAGGAGCCGCACCACAATTTCCGGGTATAAGAGCCAGATTTTCTATACCACCGAGATTTTCCCTCAAGGCAAACAAAACGACATCATGCCAAACAACACCTGCACCTATCTGAATCCAGGCATAAGCATCATTTTCCTGAACATAATGAATACCAGGAATATTCATGTGCAGTACAGCTCCTTTGGGTTCATCAACAAATAAAATGTTACTACCGCCACCCAATATCAGCCAATTGTCATCGTGGGTTTCTTTGCACCATTTCCGAAGTTTATCTACGGTTTTGATTGCGATATATCTGGAGCTTGAAACGGAAAGGCCAAATGTGTTTAGGGAGGTTAAATCTTTATGTGTAGGAGTAATCATGTTTATATGTTACTGGAAATTCGTGATTAAGTTGAAGTTATAATAAAGGATTTCATTAATCAATCAAATTACCATATAAGCAGATAAGAAACCGTTCAATTTTAATATTCTATCTGAATGTTGAACGAATTTCATCTTATTGGGCTTTTGCTGTTACTATGAATTGATGAAGTGCACCCAAAAATTCCCAAAATTCCTCTAAATAAATTTGATGCGCGGCTTTAAAAAGAACAGTAAAAAACAAACAGGATTTAGCGCATGGAAGCATGTTTAAATTTATACTTCTCGCTGATGCTTTATTTTTCCTTTTCTATGGAATGCAGTGTTTTATTTCTCGTTTTATGATTGCGGAATTTAAGCGATTTGGGATGACAAAGTCACAGCGAATCTTGACAGCCACACTTCAGCTATTATCAGCAATAGGACTTGTTGCCGGTTTATATATACCTGTTTTTGGATTATTTGCAGCAACCGGATTAGCGGTGATGATGTTGGTTGCCTTTGGAGTTCGCATAAAGATAAAAGATGGTTTCGCTGAATCTGCCCCTTCTCTGATTTTTATGGTGTTGAACGGATACCTTGCTCTTGGCTTCTATAATTTAATGTAATGTACTTTAGATAAAAATTTACTTAGATAAAAGTAATTACAAGTGAAAGAACCAGAAACGTAAAAGCCGGAAATGATTTTTTTATTGGGTCACCAATTTTGAAGTGCATGGAAACGGCACCTGCCATAAGCAATGCAATTCCATATCCCGCAATTTGCTCTATAAGTTGATTATCATCATAAATGGAATACAGAAGCAAGACGGCAAGTACTACCTTTAATGTGCCAATGATGTACATAAACCAAACGGGCAATCCATAAGCTTTGAATTCATCGGTGATAGATTTGGCATCGCCACCTCTCCAGGGAGTAGCTTTTTTTGAACGAATCAACCAAACATTCAGAATGCTCAGGCCGACAATTAATTTTAAGGCAATTTCTAAATATTCCATTTTATTATAAATAACTTTGATATGTATTGTATCTGATAGAAAATGCTAATTAAATCCATTAGAAACAAAGTTTTTAAACAAAATCAGATGATCTGAATTACTGTGAATTAACTTTCTGAACTCCAATTGGATAGAGACGATATTCCAATTATTTCAAGGGTTAACCAGCAGAATCTCTGATAATCAATCATTCTTATGGACATAAATAAGGTCGATAGAAAAAGTATTCGCATGTTGAATATGATAGAACCAGTAAAACCAATAAATGCATGAGAATGCGCATGGACAATCTACAATCTGATTTAAAGTATTGTTATATTACGAAAGGATTCGAAATACCGTTATTGGCTTGTTTTCTGCCTTATCACAAAAATAAAAATACTCAAATCATAACGCTTCGGAATGCTGTTGATTTTTTAACTTTGGTGTTGGTTAAAAACATAATCCCTGGTTTTCAACGTATTCTGATAGGGTGAACAAATACGGGGTTCAAGAATGAAGATATCCAATTGTTTGAATTTAATTATCCATCCAAAAAGCAACTAATTCAAAGATTTACAGGTTTATGAATTAGCTACTTAGAAGAATCATTCAAAGGAAGTGAACGAGAATGAGTTCAATAATCGTTACAATAGTCGCGATTATAAAAACGCTCAACATTCATTATTGTTTATTCAGAAAAATTTGGTTTACGTAACTCGAAAGACTCATTTTAATGCTGCTCACAGATTACACAATTCTGCGAAATCTGAAGATTGGAATGAGCAAACTTATGGGAAATGTAACTACCCAAACTGGCATGGACACAATTATGTCCTTGAAATAACAGTTCGCGGTTTACCGAATCCCGAAACAGGATACGTTATTGACTTGGGTATCCTTAAAGATATTATTGAGCGGCGGATAACGGATAAATGCGATCACAGAAATTTAAATTTGGATGTAGATTTTCTGAAGGGAATCATCCCGACGAGTGAAAATCTTGTTCAGGCTTTTTATAATGAACTAAAAGATGAAGTTGCTGAGCATGCATCAAACGGTTCTGAACTTTTTGCGGTTAAGTTATTCGAAACAGAAAGAAATATTGCTGAATATCGCCCAACAGAATTTTAAAAATTAATTATTACTCATGATCACTTCTAATTTAAAACGCTATTACGATCCTACTTTTGTGGTTACAGATGACTATAAACAAAGTCTGCCTGACCTTCAAAATGGTCCTGCTTCTCTCATAGAGGGCGCAAATGTTCCGATTCAGCAGGTTGGAATTTCCAACTTTAAACTCCCGCTAAAATTCCCGACGGCCAATGGGGACATTCTGACTTTAGAGGTTTCTGTAGATGGATATGTAGGTCTTGAGGCTGATAAAAAAGGCATTAACATGAGCCGCATTATGCGCTCATTTTATAAATTTAAAGATGATGTTTTTCATCCCGATGTGCTTGAATACATCCTTAAAATGTACAAGAATGATCTTGAGGCTAGAGAAAGCTACATCAAATTGACATTCAACTATCCGATAATTCAGGAAAGTTTGCGTTCAGGATTGGAGGGATATCAATATTACCCGGTTTCTCTCGAAGCCAGTATGGATGCAAAAGATACCATCCGGCGGTTTATGCACTTAGATTTTGAATACAGCAGCGCATGTCCGTGTTCGTATGAGTTGGCTGAGCATGCCCGTGAAACACGCGAAGTTGCCGCTATTCCGCATAGCCAGCGGAGTGCCGCGTTCCTTACAACCGAATTGAGCCGCCCGATTTCCATTGAAGAATTGGTATTTGCCTGCCGTGATGCCTTTAAAACTGAAACGCAGGTAATGGTAAAACGCGAGGACGAACAAGCATTTGCCGAACTAAACGGAGCATACCAAAAGTTTGTAGAAGATGCCGCTCGTTTGATTTTTGACAAACTCAACAACATGCCCGAAATCAGGGACTTTGTCGTACGATGCGTACACATGGAAAGCCTGCACAGCCATGATGCTGTGAGCAGAATTAGTAAAGGAATTCCTTGCGGATTGCGATGACACAATGGAACGCTGATAACGCAGGTCAAACTGGTTTTCACTGATTATTAAATTATATTAGTGAAAATCAATTCAATCAGTTCAATCTGTGTTCTATTCTTCAAACATGGAACGCAGATAACGCAGATCAAACTGGTTTACGCTGATTATTAAGTATATCTGTGAAAATCAATTCAATCAGTTCAATCTGTGTTCTATTTTTCAAACACGGAACGCTGATAACGCAGATAGAACTGGTTTACGCTGATTATTAAATTATATTTGTGAAAATCAATTCAATCAGTTCAATCTGTGTTCTATTCTTCAAACACGGAACGCTGATAACGCAGATCAAACATTTTTACGCTGATTATTATATTATATCTGTGAAAATCAATTCAATCAGTTCAATCTGTGTTCTATTCTTCAAACACGGAACGCAGATAAAGCAGATAGAACTGATAAACACAGATGTTATATACTGATTAGTGGAAACCCGCTTAATCTATCCCATCAGCGTTCTATCCTCAATTTTGTCCAAATAAAATATCCTTAGTGCCTTTGAGTCGTCGTGGTTCAAAAGGCGGCGAGACACCGCAAGATTGCCCGTTCGCGCCGGAGGCACTGAACGTACAGAATGGATGCCTATTCAAGACGTTCTGTTTTATTACCCACAATTCTGAAAGCACTTCGTGGTTCTCCGCTTCGCTCCGAATCTGAATTTTTGAATTCTGAATTATCCCCAATCAGCGTTCTATCATTTCAAGAAAGAGCCGTTTTTACCAATCTGTCCTGCTCCGCGTTGTGTAGTTTGAGGGAACCTGCAGCCGGTGAGGCGGAGGAATCTCTTCCGACATAATTCAGTTTTTGGCCTTTGTGGAGTTCATGTTCGAAACGTGGTCGAACGAATGTCCATGCACCCATATTCCGGGGTTCTTCCTGACACCAAACAATGTCTTTCACATTTTTGTATTCTTTCAGAAGGTCACTGATATCTGAATCCGGGAAAGGATAAATTTGTTCTAATCGAATGAGTGCTATATCATCAATTTCCTGTTCATTGCGAGCGATGAGCAAATCGTAATAGACTTTTCCGGAACAAAAGACAATCTTGCGAACTGAGTCAGATGGCTTTACGGTTTCATCCGGGATGATGTAGTTGAATCGTCCATTTGCGAGCTCTTCTGTATTGGCAACAGCAAGCGGATGACGCAATAAGCTTTTTGGAGTAAATACAATAGTCGGTTTTTTAACCTCTGAAAGCGCCTGACGACGAATCAAATGGAAAAACTGTGCCGGAGTAGAACAGTTGGCAACCCGCATGTTATCTTCTGCACAAAGCTGTAGGAAGCGCTCCATACGTCCTGAAGAGTGTTCCGGCCCCTGACCTTCATATCCATGAGGTAAGAGCATCATCAGATTACTGCGTTGGCCCCACTTTGCTTCGCTGGCAGCCAGATATTGATCAATAATTATTTGAGCACCGTTTGCGAAATCACCAAATTGAGCTTCCCAAATTACTAATTTATTTAAGTTTGATGCGCTGTATCCAAATTCAAAACCAAGGGCTGCAAATTCACTCAACAAGCTGTTATAGACTTCAAAAACAGCCTGTGAATCGGAAAGATTGTTCAGGGGAGTAAATTTTTGGTCAGTCGTGGTTCCGTGCAACACAGAATGGCGGTGCGAGAATGTTCCACGTTCGCAATCCTGTCCTGAAAGTCGAATATCAATACCTTCTTCGAGTAATGTTGCAAATGCAAGCGCTTCGGCATATCCCCATTCAATCTTTTTCTGATTTTTTTCTACAATTTCACTTCTTTTTGCCAAAATGCGAAGAAGTTTTGGGTTGGTATCAAAATCGCCGGGCACTTTATTTAATTTAAAGGCCAGTTCATTAAACTTTTCAAAATCCCAGTCGGTTGCAATTGCTGTTTCACGTTCTGATTGAGAGGTTGATTTCCGGTTTATTTTTTCATCGCTGATTTCATATTTGGGGATATTTTTGGCTTCGTCAAAAGCAGCTTCAAGAAGTTGGTCAAATTCTTTGAACAGTTCATCAATTTCTTCTTCCGATAAATCTCCTTTTCGAATCAGTGTGTTCGAATAGATTTCACGTACAGAGGCGTGATTTTTAATTTCGCGATACAATCCCGGTTGGGTAAATGCTGGTTCATCTCCTTCGTTATGTCCGTGTTTACGGTAGCAAATCAGGTCAATGACCACATCTTTGCCAAATTTTTGGCGATATTCCAACGCTAATTCTATAGCATGAACACAGGCTTCAGGGTCATCTCCATTCACATGAAAAATGGGGGCCAGAATCATTTTCGCCAAATCGGAAGCGTAGCGCGTTGAACGCCCGTCTTTTGGTAAGGTTGTAAATCCTATTTGGTTGTTTATGATTACATGGATGGTTCCACCGGTTTTATATCCATCTAATTGCGACATGGTAAGTGTTTCAGCTACAACGCCTTGCCCGGCAAAAGCTGCATCACCATGAATTAGCAATGGAATGATCTTTTGTCCGGTATGCTCATCATCCATCACATCCTGTTTTGACCTTACGGCACCTTCAACCACCGGATTTACCGATTCGAGATGCGATGGGTTTGGCATAAGTTGAAGGCGTATTTTCTTTCCGTTTTCTGTTTCAAATTCGCCCCGAGTTCCCAGGTGATACTTCACATCACCTGAACCTTGAGAACTATCCGGGTCAATATTACCTTCAAATTCAGAAAAAATTTGCTTATATGATTTCCCCATGATATTCACAAGTACGTTCAGTCGTCCTCTGTGCGCCATGCCAAAAACGACTTCTTCAACACCATACGAACCAGCAGAATCGAGCATGTGGCTTAGAACGGGAATCAATGATTCGGCACCTTCAAGTGAAAAGCGCTTATGCCCGACATATTTTTTATGCAAAAACTCTTCAAAAGCGGATGCCTGATTCAACTTATGGAGAATCATCTTCTTGTTTTTCTTGGAAAGTTTTGGCTGATTTAAAGTTGATTCCATGGTATCGGATAGCCAATTCCGTTCCGTTAAACTCATGATATGCATGAACTCAGAACCGATGGTTCCACAGTAGGTATCCCGGAGTAGCATCACAATATCACGCAGAGGTGCCTGTTCGTGTCCGCCGAGTCCTCCGCAATAAAATTCACGATCCATATCCCACATCGTGAGGCCATGATATTCGTACTCTAACTCCGGATGATGTCCCGGGCCATGTTTCAACGGATTGATATTTGCAAGTACATGACCGTGAGTTCGGTACATATTAATCAGATTCATCACCGATATGGCTTTTTTCGTTACAGCAAGAGAGTTGCTGCCGCCGCCATTCATAAATCCTGTGTAATTATCTGTTCCGTATGGAATCGGATCGTACGGAATACTCAAGTCACTGAAAATACTCTCATAAAAATCACTTTGACCAATCAGCATTTTATGAACGGTTGAAAGGAACATTCCGGATTCAGCACCCTGAATAATGCGATGGTCGTATGTGCTGGAAACGGTCATGACTTTGCTTATTCCGAGATGATTCAACAAATCAGGTGACATTGCCTGAAATTCAGCGGGATAATCCATTGCGCCTGTAGCTACAATAAGTCCCTGATTTTTCATAAGGCGTGGAAGGGATGAAACCGTGCCAATGGTACCCGGATTGGTAATACTTACGGTGGTGCCTTCAAAATCACTGACTTCGAGTTTACCTGATCGAGCTTTATTTATCAAAGCGTGGTAAGCATGCAGAAACTCATTGAAGTTCATGGAATCAACGCCTTTAATATTGGCAACAACCAAATTTCTGGAACCGTCTTTTCCCGGTAAATCGATAGCAATACCCAAATTGATAGCATCAGGAACTGCGCGGTAAGGTTGGTCGCCTTCTTTGTAATAGTAGGCATTCATAGCGGGGATTTCCTTCATCGCCCGAATAACAGCCCAGCCTATAAAGTGCGTGAAAGTAGCTTTGGGATCGCCTCGTTGAGCGAGATGACGATTAATGATATTTCTATCCTCAACCAACATTTTGACCGGAATAACCCTAACAGATGTAGCTGTGGGAACCTCAAGGCTGGCATCCATATTTGCCGCAATTTTTGAAGTAACCCCAATAAGTTTTTCAAGCTTTACACCTTTTGGTTGAGACGGTTCGGCTTTAGATTCTTTTTTGGGTGCAGCAACCCGCTCCGCTTTCTTTTCAGAAACTTGAGGTTCAGCCTGTTTAACTGATTTTGGAGTTGGTACTTTCTTCGTATCAGATCCATCTTCGGTGCTTAGTTCATCAAAATACTTTTTCCAATGCTCCGGTACTGATTCAGGTTCTTCCTGATATTGTTTGTATAATTCTTCAACGAGAGCTGCATTTGGGCCAAATAGTGCTTCGAGTGACTTCAAAATTTGTATAATATGGATTAGTAATAATTATTAATCAGGATAAGCTCATCATTAATAATACTATAGATGAGAACAACCTGATGTAGAAAGAATAACCTTAAAAATAGGAATTTGTCCTTTCAAAAACGAGATAAATACAGTAAAAGAAGCGCTTTTTGATAGCCATTATTTTAATATGAACAGATTGTGTTTAGAATTCCATCAACTTGTTGCTAATACGGAGTTTCGCTTTCACTGATAAGTTTTTTGATAGTCATGACAAACGTTGTGATTCGATAGGCCTGTCTGTTTGAAATCCTGTTTGTACCTTTAACAAGCAATGAAACTGATTAAAGGTGATTTTTATTATTTAATTAGCCAATGTTGCATACATCAAATGAAAATCATGTAAGCGGTTGACTTGTCTTTAAGCACTAACTCTGCTATGATTTATGAACATGCATCTTACTTACAAATAAATTACAAATGACACGATACTCGTGTTTCTAAAACAAAAATTAATTGCACAATTTGCCGTCCTGTTCATTTCCATTTTTTCTTCACTTTCAATTAATAAAGCGTAAACCTGAACAAAATTTAATTCTTTTCGTACGTTTATCATGTCTATATAAGATTCATTAAAATTTGACGATCATGAATAAAGAAAATTTAGTACCAAAACGTGCCATAGTCAGTTCAATAGCTATATTGATTATCTTGATTATGGGTTTTGAAAGCCCTGTGTTCGCAGGAAAAAGTTCAACAGAAACTAAGAATAAAGTTGAGTCATTTCTTGAATCTTCCGCATCTGACAAAACATATCAGGAAGAACGCTTTACAGTTGACGGTCCGGTAAAATTAGATGTAAGTACATCCGGTGGGCATATTACGGTAAAAGAAGGTAAAGCTGATGAGGTTCATGTTCGTTTATTGGTGAAAACAGGATACTCACTTTGGGGTGGATCCGATTTTGACCCCGATGATTATAAAATAGTTATAGCTCAAAATGGTAACGAAATTACAGCACTTGTAGAACGTAAAAGCTCCGGGAAAAAATGGGGTAAAAATCATCCATCATTTTCCTTTGAGATTACAAGTCCGGCAGAAACAACAAGTAGTTTGAGAACAAGTGGCGGACATATAACCATACAGGGTTTCAGGGGCGATCAGCAGGTGCGTACAAGTGGTGGGCATATTTCCCTTGATAAAATTTGGGGTGATGTTGATGCCAGAACATCCGGCGGACACATTAAGATAAGTTACTTAGAGGGCTCACTTGATGCTCGTACTTCCGGTGGACATATCAATCTTGTGAATACAACCGGTAACTTGAATGTGCGAACCTCTGGTGGTCATATAAATGCGCATGATATTAGCGGATCTCTTGAGGCGCGGACAAGTGGGGGAAATATTCAATGTACGCTTCAAGAGCTTACTAACGATTTAATTCTCAAAACCAGTGGTGGAAATGTGAGCGCGTCAATTCCCAGACTCAGCCACTACGAATTAGATCTAAGTGGAAGTGCTGTTAATGTAGATAATCTCAATAATTTCAATGGTTCATCTCAAAGGAATCGGGTTAAAGGTACCGTTGGAAATGGGGGAAGGATGATAGAGATGTCAACAAGTGGCGGCAGAGTTTCCCTGACTTTAAATCCCGAAGTCTGAAAAATCGGCAATGAATATATGATTGGGGCAGATAGTATCGCATACAGTCTTGTTGCAGATAGGTTCTATATCTATCTTTAAACAATAACAAAAAATCTAATTCTGTCTGAAATGCATATTTGCCGCACTTCCAAAAGCCTTGGCATGAAGATTTTTATTTTACTCTTCTTGTCAGGGCTTTTTAGTTTTCAGTGGATTCATGCCCAGCAAAGTTTCAGGCATGGAGTGCAGGTCTTAAGTTCGTCAGAGTTTTTACATGAGCATGGGTTCATTCAGCTAACGGATCTCTGGAGATTTACCCCAGAAGATAACGCTGCCTTTGCTGAAATTGATTACAACGACTCTGAATTGGAAATCGTAAGTACCTTACTGGCACAGGTCGATTTAGACTTTTTGGAATGGGAAAATGCCGGTTGGTTTCGTTTAAAAATTATTGTGGAGTCAAGCCTTACAGGTAAACCATTCGCCTTGGATTTTCCAATTTTGAATGGTCAGGTTGATGTCTATTTAGATGGAGAAAAATTGAAACGGCTTGGCGAATCAAACGGGTTTGGGATATTGAATTTCACGCAGGAAATGACGCCTTATTTAGTTGTTTTTCCAAAACCGGGAGCCTATACCATTGCAGTTAGATATGAGAATGAAAACGTTCGTGAGTTGGCTCAAAATGGTTTGTATGGTGGGTTTCGAATGCAGTTTTATGAGGCTAACCGGCACATCACTTCAAAAATGTTTTTCATCCGAACGGCTACATTAAATCAGTTTTTGTTTACAGGTTCATTGCTGGTTTTTGCTATTATCCATTTGCTTCTGTTTATATTTTATCCCAGCCACAGCCAGAATCTGTATTTTGCATTATTTACCTTGTGCCTGTCATTTATCAATTTGATTTCCTGGCAATTAGAATTCATCTCAACCGTGGAGGCAGGTTCGCCTTTTCTGATATTTTTAGTCCTGCTGAAAGCATGTGCAATCATATTTTTTCTTCGATTTGCGTATGCCATGTATTTTACAAAACTCCCCGTTTATTTCTGGATATTTACCTTAGCTGTTTTGGTAGATGCAGGTGTAAATATTTTCTTCAATAATGCCGGAATCCCCTACTTTTTGGATGTAATTTTGTTTGTGATTTGTTTAGAAATTATTAGGATTACAGCACTCGGTATCTATAAAAAAAGAACAGATGTCTGGATATTTGGAACAGGGATTATCGCTTTTATTTTGGCACAAGTTCTCATGATATTGAATAACTATGACATCATTCAGGTTACCAATCAATGGCTGGGGGTTTTCGGAGTCGGGTCATTACTGCTTGCCATGTCGGTTTCGCTTTCACGAAATGTTGCCAACACCACCAATGAATTAAAAAATCGTCTTGAAGAAGTTAAACGGTTATCAGACAAAACACTTGAACAGGAGCGGATTAATCGGGAGCAGGAAGTATCAAGGCGATTACTGGAAGTTGATAACCAACGGAAAACAAAAGAACTGGAGGATGCAAGGCGGTTACAGTTATCAATGCTTCCTGACAGAGTACCAAAACCCGATGGGTTTGAAATTTCTGTTAAAATGATAACGGCATCGGAAGTAGGGGGTGATTATTACGATTTCTATATTCGGGAAGATGGTTCAATCATAGCGGCAGTTGGCGATGCCACAGGCCACGGACTGAAAGCCGGTATGATTGTGGCAACTGTTCGCAGTTATTTCCATACCCTGGCTGGTGAAGGAGAATTGCTAAAAATGCTTTCACAAATTTCAGTGGGCATCCGAAATATGAACCTGAACAGGTTATACATGGGTCTTTCAGTTATTAAATTGAAAGATTCTACCGCTGAGATTGTCTCGGCCGGTATGCCTCAACTACTTCATATAAGCCAGCGCTCTAAAACAGTACATGAACTTCGAATAAAAGGCTTACCTCTCGGCGGTACAGTCAGGTTTCCTTACAAAAGCCATGAAGTGAATCTTGAATCTGGTGATATTTTAATAGCCATGAGTGACGGCCTGATTGAAGCCTTTAATGAAAACAGAGAACAGTTTTCTATTGAGCGAATGAGCAATATTCTGAGTGAACACCCAACCCTTGAACCGGATAAAATGATCAGAAAACTGGTTGATGCTTTCCGTACATGGACAGGCAAAAACACCCCGGATGATGATATCACATTGTTGTGTATCAGGAAAAAATAAAATTGATATTAAAAAGCTGTTATACGATTCATGTTTAACCGCTACTGACATATTATTTTAATTGGCTTTATGGCTTTTGTTAATATTCGAATTTCATAACATTTTGGGACACCTCAAGGTGTTGATTTATCATTTATTTTATAACTTGGCACAAAGAACGTTCATTGTTCTATTTGGATGGATATTTTTTGGTTGTTTATCATCAACAGCACCGGACTCCGAGCTTGAGAATTTTTCATTACAAATGGATTTTATGAAATGAAAATATCGCCGATCTTTTTTATTACCTCAAATTTGGTCTATCATGAAATTATCCTATATAATATATAATCAATAATTTAATTAAATAATTTTGCTTATTCGTGAATATTCCGGTTTAACAAATATCGAAAAGTATGAACCTTGATTAATGAGGCTCATCAGGTAGTTGAAAAACCGGCAACCTTAATCCTTTGAATATGGCGGCAAATCGTAGTATTACAATCACACACATACCGGATAAAGTCGATATGGTATCATCTACACCAAGCGCCATTAGAAATTGGAAAACGAGAATTCCTGAGAGTGCAGCAGTGGCGTAAAAATCGCGCCGTAAAATGAGTGGAATTTCATTGGTTATGATATCACGGATTACACCACCTGCAACGGCTGTTATTGTTCCCATGATGATAACAATTAGCCAGTTAAACTCTAAAGACATTGCAATTTCCGCTCCAACAATAGCAAATAAAGCCAATCCGAAAGCATCCGCAATCAACAATTGACGAAGGGGTGGTTTTTTATATCGGCTAAAGAATATGGTGAAAAAAGCTGATAAAATTATCACATATAAATAATTTGCATCTTGTATCCAGAAAATGGGATTTCTATCCAAAAGTAAATCACGGGTTGTTCCACCACCAATGGCTGTTATAACAGAGATCACAATCACCCCGAGGTAATCCAGGCTTTTCCGTCCGGCTGCGAGAGCGCCACTTATGGCAAAAACAGCTACACCGAGTAAATCGGCAGCATATAATATCATTTCTGTGATTAATTCAGATTAAGCTTTTTCATTCTTTTGATGAGTCTTGGAATGTACAACGGCTGGAAGAACGAATGTAAAAATCGAACCATGTCCACTTTGGCTGATTACTTCAATAGTTCCATTCATCGTTTCGGCCATTTCTTTACATAAAATGAGCCCTAAGCCGGTTCCCCCTTCATTTGAAGTTCCCTTGCTGGTAAAATGTGTGTCAATTTCGAAAAGTTTAGCTAAATCGTGATCCGGAATACCAATTCCTTTATCAACAACTTCAAAACAAACCTGTTCATCTCGTCTAAAGGCGTTAATTTTTATAATTCCCTTTGGAAATGAAAATTTTATAGCGTTGGAAATTAGGTTGCGAATAATGGTATCAAGCATGTTGACATCGGCGCGAACAGTTGTGTTTCGATCACAATTCGTGATAATATCAATACCCTTATCTATGGCTATAGGACCAAATATTTTAAGTGCTTTGTAAATGGCCGATTCGGCGTCAACATCCTGAAAAGTTGGTTTAATAGTGTTTGTTTGTAAATTTGCCCAGCCGAGTAAGTTCTCTAAAAGTTTATAAATATTTTCTGATGAGTCATTCAGCACTTTCACAAATTCTTGAATCTGCTTTTTGTCAAGATGATTGAGTTCATCATTCAGTACTTTCGTTATACCGAGAACACCACCAAAAGGGCCTTTTAAATCATGGGCGATAATGGATAAAAATTTATCTTTCGCCTGATTCATCCTCAGTAACTCGCTTTTTTGCTTTTCTATAACATCTTGTTTTGCAAGAACCGCTTCTTTTTCACTTTCTAATTCAGCCGTTCTGAATTTCACCAATTTTTGAAGTTCAAATTCTTTCTTTTCTAAATTTCGAACCCTTGTCTTGTGAATCTGATAAATCCCGAAAACAATAAAGATTGATATCAATATCCAAAACCAGGCCTGTTGATAAAAGAATGGTTTAATATTGATGGAAATACTTGCGTATTCTGGGTTCCATTGTCCATGATTATTTGAGGCTGTTAGTAAAAAGCGATACTTTTTGGGTGGTAAATTTGTATAACTTGCAGAACGCTGTGAACCTGCTTCAATCCAGTCTTTATCATATCCCTCTAACTTGTATCTGAATGAAATCCGTTCAGGATTCATGTATTCAAATCCTGTGTATTGAATAGTAAAATCCTGAGTGCCTGATTCAAGCTCAATTAAAGATTGGTTATTAAAGATTTCATTCCCTGCCTGCAAAGAAGCGATGTGAGGAATTGGTAATGTAGCATCGTCATTAATTTGTTCACTATTGATAATGGCAATTCCTCCCTGAGTTGCATACAACAATCGACCGTCGGCACGGTTGATAAACGTATTTTGAGCACCACCATTGGCCTCGGAATTTCTCATCCCGTTATTTCGGTTAAACACTACTGATAAAATAGAATTCAGCTCCCCATCTATCAGCTCATTTGCTTCTTTCTTGTAGATATAAAAAATTCCCCGGTTCGTGCTCATCCAAAGGCGACCGTTATTATCTTCGGTTATGGTATGAATCAGATCGTCAAATAATCCATCAGAAGAGTTAATGGTAGAAAATTCCCCGTTTTTAAACCGGCTGATTCCCCGGCCTTCAGTGGAAAACCAAATGGTTTCAGGTTCATCTCTGTCGATATAAATTCCACGAATCGCATTTAAGGGCAACCCATCCGATGTGTTGAATTGAGTGATATCTGAACTATCATAAAAATACACTCCATTATTGGCCGTTGTAATCCAGTATTTTCCGGATTCTACTTCTGTAATCGAGTAAATCATAGCGTTTTCTAATCCGCTGACCCGTGCAATGCTACGTTCATCCCGCCCATCAAAAGTAACAAGCCCGGCGAGTGTACCAATAAGCATAGAACCATCTTCGTTGATGTGTATAGAGCGTATTTCGTTAATATTCGGTTCATTCCCTAAAGAAATCAGATGAAAAGAGTCATCTTCAAAATAGGCAATACCCCGTTCATTGATACCAATCCAAATGGTTCCGTCCGGTGATTGATTAAGGGCATTTACGTCAAAAAAATTTCTCCCATTAGATAATTCAGTGAAAAAGGATAATTCACCTTCAGGAGTGATTTTTGTTAAACCTCTCATTCGGGAACTAGTCCATATATTGCCATCTTTATCCTCGAATAAACTGATAACATTGTCGTTGGGAAGGCCTTCCATTTCACCAAAAACAGCTACACTTGGATTTAATAGTTGAATAAGCCCGTTTTTGTTGGTACTCATCCAAAGTTGTCCTTTTGAATCTAAAGTAACTTTTGAAAAATGAATATCATCTAATTTATTGTCAGGATTAACTCTATCAAATACTCCCTCATGAAAACTAAACAACCGACCTTTTGTACAAGTAAAATAATCGGGCCCATCAGATATCTCGGTGTAAGTTTTAATTCTGCCCATTTCGAAGTCATTGTTGGCAATGAGCTGATATTCCAGCTCGGTATTCGAAACAATTAATCCATCTGATGTAGAAATAAATAGATAAGAGTCGTTTGCCCACATATCATATATGTAAGTTTCTTCAAGTTCCGGTATGGGTTTTTCATTCATAATTGAACCCTTGTTATCCGAAATAAACAGGTCAGTTGAATTATGCGACCATAGCGTATTATTAAATGGAATTGTCTTTTGGATGGAATGGAGGTTTGGGTTGTCACTTTTATGTACGTTCCACTGATTATCAGGAAGGAGCTCAATTAACCCGTCATTTGTACTTAAAAAGACTGTTCCATCATCTGCTGTAAAACCATGATTGATTTGATTTCCTGCTGGTGTATTACGTTTTAAAATTCTCGTAATTGTTTGATCCTGATAGGTGTAAAGCCCATCCAAGGTGGTGACTAAAAGCGCGTCATTTCGAAAAAATAATTGGGTAATGTTTCCATCGGTAAACCCATTAGAGCCGTCATAAAGGGTGAACTGCCCATTTTCATATTTAAGCAAGCCGCTTATTTCGAGGCCAAACCACAAAACCCCAGCGGAATCTTTGGCAGAAAATAAAAATCGGTTACTGGGTATCTCGGATGTGTTCGAGGTGTTATATACGTCAAATGTGACGCCATCGAACCGTATTAAACCGTCATAACTTGTAATCCAGCGATAGCCATCATCACTTTCCAATATATCTGAAACAGCATTTACAGGAAGACCATCATCAATAGTCCAGTTTCTGTATAAAAAATGATCGGCCTTTTCACTTTTTTGAAGAGCAAATGGTGGATCGGGTGCATTAGATGAAGCGAATAATGCTGAAAACAACAAATAAAACGCAAGTTGTATCACGACAAAAAAGAGTAAATATCACAGATTATAGACCCAAAGCATAAAATTTTTTTAAATATAATCATAAATAAAGAAATCTGCTAAAATGGTAAAAATGTTATATGATTGCCGTTATCAGGCAAAATACAGTTTTGAAAAGCCTACTAATATTCAAATTTATTGATCTGAACTAACCGGCTTCTGGAATATCCTTCAAATTGGGCTTCATCTCTAAACAATGCTTTTTCAGGCCATCCGGAATCAAGCTGAATAGTGTAACGCTGATATTCAGAAAGAGAAAGGCCGGGAATATCATCCGAATGTTGGTCAACATCATTGTTAATTTCGATAGTATTGGAATCAGCATCAAATTTCTCAACATTTAGTGTGCCTTTAGAAACTACAGGTTCGCCCCAGGGATTCTCCTGCCAGGTATCGTACTTGTATGTTTCATCCGGTACAATATTTACGCCGTTTAGCCCTAATAAATAGCGAATATCACGAACAAGGAGACCTTCAAATGCTTCCCGTTCATCCATATAATATTGAATGTTTTTCCGAATTTCCTGCCAGTCCTCCCAATGATTCCTCTGATCCAAAATATCAACCGCATCCCGAAAATTCCGCCAAAGCTGTTCAATATTTGAGCTATGACTGTAAGCGCCAAATGCATCAGTATGAATAACAATGCCATCGGTTAACAAGCCATACACGTATTCATCAAGCAGAGGGTCGTCAAACAGCGGCGCATCGCTTTGCATGGTTCGCCATAATAAAATGTATCCTTCCTGTGGCCGAATACCTGCAACTTCAACCAGAAAAAAGCTTGAATATGTGCTTTCATCACTAAGTATTCCTTCGTCCCAAACCTGAATATTTTCCTGAAACTCAAACCGCGCCATTTCGCCTGAACGCCAATTTGCACGGATGAGAATATCTTCTGATTGAGAAACAGCAGGCTCCATAAAACCTGATAAAAGAATGAGTCCGCACAGCAGAATTACATACGAATGATGGATCATAAATGGGTAAGTCATTAATATGGAATGATTAAGAAAAGTGAATGTAGAACGAAGAAAGTGATGATGTAGTACCAATCAGAAAACAGCAATAGTGTTTAAAATTCCTTATTTTATAATTCTGTAAAAAAATACAGAAAAAAGAGGTTAATCAATTCCTTCTTTTGAATGATAACAGAAACAGGAATATAGAAAGCGGATACTTATTAATGCCAACCTGGACATTAAACTCGGAATTTAAAATAGATTCCGCCCATTTTATTGAAGGCTATGATGGCAAATGCGGACGCATGCACGGCCATACCTACAAAGTCAGAATTTCAGCTAAATCGCATACATTAAATCCATCAGCATATTTGAAAACTGCTGATATGGTTTGTGATTTTCAGGAACTGAAGTGGGCTGCAAAAGATGTGAGCAAAGGCGGACTCGATCATGGAAATTTAAACGAGCTGATTCCTGTTTGTACTACGGCTGAGCGTGTTGCTGAATACATCCACCGTGAAACCAAAAACCGCATCCCTGATGGAATCGAGCTGGTTGTAACCGTTTGGGAAACCGAAACAAATTGGGTAGAGTACACCGATAAAGATGTTTAAAACCGAAGCCGACATATTGGAAATGATGGATACCGATTTGATTGAGTATCCGATTATGGAGCATTTTTTCACTATTCAGGGGGAAGGTGCGCACACCGGTCGTCCCGCCTATTTTATCCGCACAGCCGGTTGTGATGTTCAGTGCTGGTGGTGTGATGTGAAAGATAGTTGGGATGGCGAAAAGCACCCCAAAATTCAAGTGAAAGAGCTTGCGGATGCCGCGAAAGACTCCAAAGCACCGTTTGTTGTCATTACCGGAGGTGAGCCATTGTTGCATGATTTGGAGCCGCTAACGCGCAGTTTGCATCGCCGGGGATTGAGTATTCATATCGAAACAAGTGGTTCATCGCCACTAAGTGGTCAACTTGACTGGATTACACTTTCGCCAAAACGTTTCAAAAAACCACTTGAGGAAATTTTTCCGTATGTGGATGAACTGAAAGTGGTGGTTCTTACCAAAAAAGATCTCATTTGGGCAGAGGAAAATGCTTCGAAATGCCCTCCGTCAACCCGATTATTATTACAACCGGAATGGGATACGCCAAAATCCATTGAAATCATAGTTGATTATGTGAAAGAGAACCCGCAGTGGGGAATCAGTTTGCAGACGCATAAATTTTTAGGTGTGCGATAACAATGGCCGTTTCTGAAGACCGTTCAGTTGTGATTACCGGTGCGAGTCAGGGGATAGGACGGGAAATGGCGCTTCAGGTTGCATCAACGACCAAACACCCGATTTTGCTTATTGCCCGCAATGAAGCCAACTTAAGAGAAACACAATCCCTCTGCAAAAAAGCCGGAGCCAAAATTGTTGAATATGTTGTTTGTGATTTAAGTGATGATGATCACGTTCAAGCCCTTTCTAAGAACCCACTCATTCAAACCTGTGGAGTACTTGTAAATAATGCTGGTTATTATTTGCAGGAAGCGGTTCGGGAATCAAACCTGAAAGCCTACCAATCCCAAATGGAAGCCAATTTTTACAGCGCTGTGCGAATGACTTCCCTCTTGTTGCCCATACTCACAAAAGCAAGCGAAGCGCGGCTAATGTTCACCTGTTCAGTGACCGCCCAAAAAGGTCAGGCCAGATGTGCCGCATACTCAGCGTCTAAAAATGCTCTGAACGGATATATTCAGAGCCTCAGAGAAAGTTTATTGGATTCGAAGGTTGCGGTTACGTCGATCATTCTCGGACAAACCTTCTCTCCATCTTGGGGTGGTTCGGGAATTGACCCCAAACGACTCATCGACCCAAAAGATGTCGGAAAAGCAGTTGTTTTTTTAATAGGATTATCAAAGCAAACCTGTGTAGAAGAAATGGTAATCAGGCCACAAAAAGGCGATTTGTGATGGTTATTTTATTTGAAACCTGAGTTCTATTCTTAAGTGAAACTATAAAACCTGCTTGTTGCCACCTCATTTAACCGCAGTGTTACACAGTGTACGGCACAGAGTTGCACAGAGGATTAGGTTCAAAAACTCTGTGAAACTCCGTGAATAACACCGTGTAATGCCGCCTGCTCCGAGACTTCGGAGTGGTTCAGCAAAACTTTACTCTTGAGATTGAAAGATTATAAATTAAGTTCTAATTCAACTTTCGCACTTCGAAAAAGTGGAGAATACACCTTACCTTCGACACCTGAGGATCAACAGATGCCTTAAAATACATTGAATCAGCGGTGGGAAAATTCCCTCTGTGCTACTCTGTGGCGTACTCTGTGTACCTCTGTGGTTTAATCTGTCTAACTAACCACAGTGTTTCGCAGTGTTATGCACAGTGTTTCACAGAGTTCTTGGATTTTATCCCTTTCTGTGGCAAAAAAGGGTTCAATGCTGATTCATATTTTAGAGTTGACCTCAGACTACAAGGTGATTTTCAGGTTCAATCTCTTTTTCTCATTTCAAAAAGTAATGTAAACCAGTAAATCTGATTAAAAATGGATGACTTAATCGAACTGCGAAAGTTAAGTTCTAAATAAAAAGGTGATATATACCTGAGAGGACCAAATATTTTTAGAATCGAACTCAGGTTTGAACCGATATCATTCAATGAACCAAAGGAGCGTTTCATGTACGTGTAGCGGTTTTGGATAGCAGCGACAAACCGGCGCGTCAAAAAATCAAACTTTGAGCCTTCGCCATAGTAGTTCATTAAAAACAACTCCCCAAAATATCACTTCGGTGAGACTCCGAACCGATCCACATAATTACGTTTGAAGGTCTCCACAGACTTGTACCCGATTTTATTGGCCAGTTCATTTAATCGGACATCTGAAGATTTTTCCACAAGCCGGGCGGCGTATTGCAGGCGGACTTCCCTGATAAACGCAGCCGGTGTCATTCCGGAATCTTTTTCGATTTTGCGGTAGAAACTGCGTTCACTCATAGCAAATGCTTCGGCGAGACTGGAAGCTGATAATCTGTTGTCATCGATGCGTTCCAGAATGTAGTTTTTCACGTTTTCGGACAGGGATTCTTCTTCGGGAATCTCATCAACGGGTACTTCAACTTTGTACGTTTGTCTGCGTTGATAAAATCGCATCAGGTTTTCAATTTTTAAAGTAAGTTCGGATGGATTAAACGGTTTGGAGATGTAGTCGATGATACCAACACGTAGCAGATGCAACCGTTCATCACTATCGTTTTTGGCGGATAAAACGACAATCGGAATGGTAGATAACTTAGGATCAGATGCCATGCGCTGAATAAGTTCTCCACCTGTCATTTTGGGCATCATTAAATCCGTAACAACTATATCAATCGCGTTATTTTGTAAATAAGCCAGTGCCTCTATTCCATTTTTACATGAATGAACCGAGCCTAAAGGTTTCAGCAGGCCTTTCACATACGCGTTCATATCGGGGTTATCCTCTACAAGCAACAAACGTAACTGATCGTTGGGCTGTGGTAAAATGGATTTATTTCCATTTAAACTGGTTAATTTCTTATACTCACCCGATTGACCATTTATCGAATGAACTGTAAGTTCTGCGTCAAATGGCAATGTGAGTCTGAAACGTGCTCCATTTTTTTCATCTTCAACAACAATCAAATCCCCCTCGTGCAGTCGGGCAAGCGAACGGCTAAGCTCCAAACCAATGCCAACGCCTTCAACATACGGTTTGCCCGGATTTTTAATGCGGTGAAAGCGTTCAAATATAATTTCGCGATCCTGTTCAGCAACGCCATCTCCCTGGTCAATTACATCAATATCGATTTCGTTTTCTGATGTGTTTATGTTTGTTACGATACGAATCAAACTGTTTTCAGGACCATATTTTGAAGCATTCAACAATACATTGGAGAGAATGGTACTTATCTTTTCACCATCAATTTTAATAATGGTGTGTTGAGTATTGCTATGAAATTCAACGGTTTGGTTTCTTAGCGCGATAAATGACCGATTAAGCTCCACAACACTTTGGACGATCTCGTCCAACTGATAATGCTTTTTTTGCAGAGTTAATTCTCCTTTGTCTGATTTTGACAAGTCGAGAATCTGTTGAACCAATATGGCCAGTCTTTTGGCATTCCGCATGATAAGAGACGAGTCTTCTTTGGGAATCCAAATGCCTGAATTGCTGTCGCTTTGTTGTTCGGCTTTTTGAAGCAGCCCCTCTAAAATGGTGGTTGGCGTCCTTAATTCATGGGATACATTTAAAAAGAAGCGTGTTTTGAACTCTTCCTTTTCTTTGAGTTCCTTTGTGCGTTCAATTACCTTTTGTTCCATTTTCTCGAAAATATCTATAAAATCGAGGGTGATGGTGATGGTAAATGAAATCGGAACCCCCATATAAACCATTATAGTGGAGATGTAGTAAATAAAGAGACTTTCCACAAAAAATATCTGATATAACACCGCATACAAAAATGCACCTGAAAGCATCACCATAAATCCGGAAAACAACAAAACTACCCGTAAACCTCGATTTTCTTTGCGAGCTTCTCTCAACAGGTAAACAGCAAATGCCAGATTCAATACGGCCAAAATGGGGTGCAGTATCGTAATTAAATCATACTTAAAAAGGATAGCATACACCGAAAGCAGCAAATACACACCAAAAAACACAAGCAAACTTTTTTTAGGCAGTGGAAGCCTGTAATAGGTTCCGATGGTAAAAATGATGTTATAAAAAACGAACAGGAAAAGAATTACATGACCTAATTGACGAACGGGAAGCATAGCCATTGACCATCCAAATGTAGAGTCGCCCATTTGGGAAACGGCGTGAAGCAACAGAAATAGACATGTCCAGAAGGCGTAATAGTAATACTTATCGACCGATTTAATTGATAAGTACAGATTTGATAAGGAAAGCAGAATTAAAACAAAAGCCACCGCCCCAAAGATGAATGTTCGATTCCATTCTGTTTTTTGGAAGTTTGCAAAATTCTGCGGATCGGAAAAAGCGGGACTGACAAAACTTCTCGGAAAATCTCTAACCGTATATAACCATACAGGTACTTTATGGTAGGAAAACTCAATGAGCACATAGTTAACACCATAGCGTATGGTTGCAGGTGCATTTGTGAGTGATTTCAATGAGCTTGGTTTTTCGTCAGATCTAAGAAGGGATGGTTTTCCATCAACAAAAACCAATGTACCGTTTACCCAAACTCTGATTGCTGCATATCCTAAATTTCGCATTAACCATGCTCTGTTGCTTAGTGTACTGTCAGCTTCAAACGCCAATTCAGCCCAGCCATATTGCTGACTCCCTAAAACTGTTCGCAGTGTATCAATATGAAATGATTGAATCGGAACACTGTTTTTAAGATTGAGGCCGTCGGTTATTTGTTCAGGAGCATCAGTTGAGATTTGCCAGCCGTCTGCATTAAAAATCAGAAGACTTCCGGCTCTGCTAATGATTGGCGATTGGTCATTTAAAAATGATTGTGAAAAAGCATTTGAAGACAACAAAACAAGTAATAGTAATACGCCCATCACCCAACCAAATACTGAAGAAGTGATTCTCTGATTTGGTTGCTCTATTAAGATCTTTTTAGGCTTCACATGAAAATGGATTAATGATATACACTAAAAAAAAACAGCAGGCACATACAACTACATACAGACCCCCTATATCAAATGCCTGCTGTCTTTAAAATATGGAAATTTAATAAATGGAACACAGATGACGATGATTTTGAGTGATTTAAGCTTTTTCACATTTAAAATCTGCGAAAATCTATTCAATTTGTATCACCTGCTATCAATTTTTTTACTTGAACTACATTGTTTTCTTACGATTACGGAGTTTGTTGAGCGCATAAGCTCCTCCGGCAACCGCCAGAATTCCGAGTCCCCCGTCAATGGGGGTTTGTTCAGGTGCGGTTGGTGGAGGAGGCGGAACCTGCGATAATGCAAGCTCCGGCAAAACCAACGCCACAAAGAGAAGAAGAATTAAAAGGATCAGATGTTTCATGGTTTGGCAATTTAGATTGTTGAAATTCAGAATACAGAATGCAGAATTCAGAATGGTTTACATAGTTGATGTTAACAACTTCCTCGAAGTCAACATGAATAGCTAAGGCTCCGCTATTCTTCATGTCCACTTTCTGTTTCATTCTGAATTCTGATTCGTAACGAAGTGAAGAACCGCGGAGCGCTTTCATAATTCTGAATTAAATTGTTCTGAATTATTTAACTAAGGTCATTTTTTGGGTAAGTACCCTTGCACCAGCTCTTAACCGATAGATATACACCCCACTTGAGAGGTTGGCCGCATCAAAGGTAACATTATGTGTTCCGGCGCTTTGAGCAGTATTCACGAGTGTTTTTACAAGCTGACCCTGAATATTGTACACATCCAAACGAACATCCCCGGACTCCGGCAGGTCATAGCTGATCTGAGTAGTTGGGTTGAACGGGTTCGGATAGTTTTGTCGGAGTGTAAACTCAGTTGGGTATTCCGCTACTGGTATGGAAGTTGCCTGTCCATAAATCAATTTTACATTGAAACGGTTTTCAGCATCTTGAACGGTTGTTTCAGATGTCATAAATGATACTTCCAGTTCACCATCAATTTCTCTGATTGTTCCAGTTTCTGTATCGATGAGCGTAGCCTGAACATCTTCAGGCAGAGATAACTCGGAAATCGTCAGTGTGTGCAATCCACCGGAAGTGGTAGCCGTATAAAGCGGAATGGTGATTTCGTGTACTTCCTGAAGATTCTCTAGACCAATGCTATTGATGATCAAACCTTTATCTCCGGATGTTGAATACACCAGACTGTATGAAGAGCTAAAGGGTGCGAGTAATTTAGCGCCACGGATTTCCTCGCCTTCATGGAGTGCGATGAGTGTTTCACCGCTGTGTTGTTCTCCATTCAGATTCACTCGAATGAGATAGTTCTCTTCATCGCTCATGAATGAGGTTCCCGTTTCTTTGGCTTCCGAGGTCACACTCAATTCAGGATTAGCACTCGTTGTTTGTGCGAAAAACGCCTGATTTGTAGCAATTATGCCATCTGCAGCAACGCCTGTTCCACCTGATCCTATTGTAAAAGCAGAGAATGTACCGTCACTTTCTATCACCCAGAAAGTATCCTCCACATTCGTACGAGTCCAAGCAGGATAAGTCCAATCCAAAGGAGCCAGAAACGGGTTAACCAGAAGATTAAATCCTCCAAGTTGCTCGGTTTCAAACACATTATCCGTAAATGAGACCGGGAATGATACGGTTGATTCATCATTTTCTTGCGCGTTAAATGGTCCGGTAGCGCTAAGCACTTTTGGCCATGATCCTTCAACCCCGAATACATCATCGGTGTAGATGTAGGTAAAATAGCCTGTGCCGGCACTCATATTAGCATTAAAATTATCTACGGCAGTCCATCCACCGGAATCAAATTCATCCGCCCGCAGATAGGTTTCGTCATAGAACCAAACATTAGGAGTTGCTGCTACTGCATTGGAACCAGTTCCACCTTGTGTCCATACATTACTGAAGAGTCCTGCATCGGAACCTCCCGTAAAGGCGGTCTGAAGAGGTGAGCCAAGGCCAAAAAACGCTCCAGAACCGGCCACAGCGTTAGAATCAAGCCAACGTTCTAAGGTGATGTTTCCGGTAATGCTACCTCCCTGAATTCTGGAAACAGAGGCCGTTTCATCAAATGCAGTAGAAGCAAGTACAAGACTTCCATTGTTTATGAGTGATCCGCTTCTTAGAATCAATTCATTTTCAACAATAAAGACACTGCCATCTGTGATTTCTACAGAGCCAGCAGTTTTCTCTACTTCCAATCCAAAGCTTCTCATCACATTGCCATTTCCTGTGAGTGTTTGAACAGCGTCACCGGCAAATACAAATGTATAATGGACGTTATTGCGAGCTACGGGCATATTTACCGTACCATTAAGGGCTAAATCACCTCTGATCGTCATAAATCCAATTGAGCTCAAAACGGGATTGATATCATCGAAAACAAGGTTACCATACACCCAGTTTGGAATTTCATTGGCAGCTCCGGTAAAGGTTACTGTTGAATTATCATCAAGTTCACCAAGATTAGGTTGCGTTTCATGGGCAAGGGTGAGTGAACCACCTGATGCCACATCAACCGAAGCTGTAAGAGCGGCTTGAAGAATCAAGGATGTGCCATCACTGACTACAACTTTCGAATCGGTACCGGAAACTTCCCATGCTGTCGAAAGGGTAACCGAAGCTGCATTATCAACAACAAAAACCTGATTGTCGGATGTGAAATTGGCGGGATTGTCGCCACTGCCATCTACATTCAGTCCCCAATTTGTGGTGTTGTTGAGACTGCCGGAACCATTATAGTAATAGGTTGTTTCTGCACCACCCTGAGTTGTTTCCATTATTCCAATGAATGCCAATCGGTTGTCCCCTGATTTACCTGGATTTGCTTCTAATGTAATACCATCGAGTGTTAGCGTGCCGTCAAAGTCACCGACCATTACTACACCACCCTCATTTTGACTGGTATAAGCGATAAAGAGCGGGTATGTTCCAAAAGGACGTGTTGGATTAGGGTTATCCAAATCATTTATCAAATCAGTACTCTCCGCGCCGGACCCCTCTACATTTTTTGCCCACAGAAAATTTCCATCCTTATCGTATTTGGCCATGAACATGTTCAGTTCAGAGTCTGTTACCAGGGTTACGGGATTATCAGATTCCGCATCAAATTCAACTATTCCCCAGTACCTTCCCAAAACAATGATATCTTCATTATCATCAAGTATGATGGCATCAACACCGGCAACGGTTTCTTCAGCTCCGAATTGTTGTACCCATTGCACATCTCCGGCATCATCGTATTTTGCCAGAAATCCATCTGTATGACCTACAGAACTAATGTCTATATTATCATCAACTTCCGATTCAAATGAGCCTAATCCGCTAAAAAAGCCGGCCACATAAATATCTCCAACTGTAGAAGTTGCTATGGAAGATCCGATAATTTCATCACCGGCACCCATAAAGTAAGCAAAGGTCCATTCTCCATTTTCAAAATCAAAATCCATGAAAAAGGTGTCTTGATTGCCCGTATCATTATCCCAAGAGACTTCGCTATCAGGTAATTGCATGACTCCTTGTCCCACTACTCCAAGCACATTTAAATACCCCCTGTCATCTATTGTGACAGCCTTGGCATAATCCCTGTCTGGTGTACCAAATACATGCCACCAATAGGTGAAAGCACCATCTTCTCCATCGAGAGAGGCAATAAAAAAGTCAGACTCTCCTTCAACGACTATTCCGGTTTCATCAAAAAGGTCGGTTCCGGAAAAACTTCCAACTACAACAACGTCTCCGTCATCATCAATTATTATGTCATTAACCGAATTAATTCCTTCGGCTAAGCTATTAACAAGACCCGGACTTCCACTTTCTCCACCTGCAGCCCATAAGAAATCACCGTCAGAATCGTATTTCACAACGAATAATTCCAAATTAATCTCATTATTAAATTCATCTCTACCGTCATGCAAGTAGCCAACCTCATCACCGAATTCATCCACAAAAGTAAGCTCTTTTACAAATGAACCACCGGCATAGACATTGCCATCGCCATCTACAGCCAGTGAAAGACCACCATCAAGTGAAAATTCATCAAGCACCTCCGAGCTTCCGTGTGCAACACGATACCAAAGTACATTCCCAAGAGGGTCGAGTTTTGCAACAAAGAAATCATAACCACCGGTACTTTCCAGCGTAACTGCGCCATACTCAATCGTGCCTGTAAATCCACCGGTTACGTAAATATTTCCAAAGTCATCAACCACAACTTTAGTAACCTGAGTCGTTCCGGTTCCTCCTATTGTATAGGCATTTTGAAATGTCAAATCTGCTGATTTAGCGTTTGCTTTCTGCAAATTTAGTGCTTCCTGATAGTGCATCCCATTGGGTAACACATATTGGGATTTATCAAGGTTTGCATTAGTTTTTACATTAGCCCTTCCTACTAGAATGCTACTGGCATATACATCGCTTACAAAAAATAGGGATAGTATCAGGATAAGGATACTTTTATGAAGATGGTGTTGTGTTGTTTTCATAATGAAATTACTTCGATGGTTTGTGTTTTTTTCAGTTTTTCCGGTTTTTCCGGTTGATTCGGTTATTTGGTACATTTTTAGTGGGATAAAAGGTTATCAAAATGAGTGACAGCAGGCAAAGAGCCGGGAATCCGTTGGGATAGCGATGATAAAAACTCATCGTTTGATTCAGCGGAACTTCCTGAACAGAATAGCCGGCAAGATAGAGATCGACTGTTCCATAAGCTTCGCCAAATGGGTTTGTAAAAAAACTGTGCCCGGTTGTGGAGCTGCTTACAATTGATTTGCGGGCTTCCACACTCCTCAGACGCGTATAGTTTTTGATACCAATAATAGATGTTTTTAAATCCCTACCGAAAAGTCGACCGCTGATATGCGCTGTGATAAATTGCGCACGTTCAAGATTTTCAGATGTATGTGTTGATGCGAAAAGGATGTCCCAACAGATGTATGGAAGGGAATACACGATTCTTTCATCTCTGGTGACAAAAGCCAAAGGCGAGGATGATTCTCCTCTGCTCAAATGCATATTTTCACCATACTCCATAGCAAAACGGGTAAGCCACGGATAGCGGTCACTATAGGGAACGAACTCAGTGAATGGCATTAAATTCACCTTCCGGTACACATTCAGCGCTTGAACGTGTTGGTTTTCCATGAGTACGCGCCAGGCTAATTGTGGAGTAATCATAGCCACAGCGTTATAGAGATAGAAGTCTCTGTCTAAACGTCGTTGGAGTGGAGGAGTTGGTCTGGGGGTCGGAACAAGATCTGAAATTCCGGTAGCGAGAGGGGTTTGCCAGCGTAAAACACGGTCTGAAATAAGTTGAAGACCATATACATCTGATCGTATGGGAAAAGGAAGTTCACCTTCCGGCCAAACAAGTATGTCAGGCTTGTCATTTACAACAGCTGAATCGGATAAGGATACTGAAACATTAAACATAGCGAGCCGGTCTTCTTCATTATCGAAATCCAGTTCAGGATCGTGGAATCCCGGTTGTATTACAGCTGCTTTGATGTGTCCCTGAAATGAATTTGGCAATACTGAATACGCATACCACGCATAGAAAAGTGGAAGTGAGAACCAAATGACCATTCCGGCTACATGCTTTACTAACCCGTTATTTTGGAACACATTTGAGGGCTCTTTTTTGACAAAAGCCTTATAGAGGATAAATACAAAAACGTTAAAGATGATCACCCAGGGAGCAACACCGGTAGATCCAGTAATAGCAACAAATTGAATAAAAACAGGATAATTGGAAAGGCTGATATCAAAAAGGGTAATCGGATAGGCAACCAAACGTTCTTTTACGAACCAGGTGTAGGGCGACCAAATCAAGCCTAGAAGCGCAAAGCTCCAGGGGTTTTTGGTTAAAAGTCGTTGACGAATGAAATAGAGAATCAAAAAAGGAACGGTTAATAAGAAAGACCCGGCAATCGTAAATATGATACCACCAACCGGAGAAACCCAGGTAAATCCCAAGAGGGCAAGCGTCAACGCGCCGATTGAAAACACCCATCCGTGGATTGCCCAACCTTTCCAGGTCGTCTGTTTTTCCAGTGACGAAAAGATTCCAATCATACAAATGGCCAACAGAAAAGCCACATTGTACCCATGATTTACACACAGCCCGAGCGTGAGTCCGCTCAGCAGAGATGGTAAAACACTATAGAAAGATTTGACGAATTTCATAGCAAAAATCTACCGATGAAAACTCTTGCACGTTTGCCAATAATCTCTTTTTTCCTGCCAAAAGGTGGGTGGGAGATAGATTGAAGATTGTATATATAAAAATTGAAGATTAGGATTGCGGGTTTCTTTACACCAACACATAGCCCCAAATCCTGAGCGGAGCGATAGCGGAGGCGAATGGGCGATTACATTCTGTGTTCGTTTGGTGCCTTTAATCACCAGCCCTTCGACTGCATTCCTGAACACCCTGCTACCCAATAGCGTATTTTCGCCCGGAATTCCTCTCAGGGTAACGAGGTGGGGAAAAGGGTATCTGTAAACAAATAAAAATTAAAATGATAAACCAAGCTAAAGACGTCACACTGAGCGGAGTTCCGGCTTGTAAGTTATTAACAATCAAAAAGGTAATCCGGAACGTAGTCGAAGTGCTGGTTTTGTTACCACCGCACTTGCCAACGCCACAAAGCATCCTGCCCTCAAAACCAAATCCTGAGCGGAGGCGAATGGGCGACTACATTCCGTGTTCGTTTGGTGCCTTTAATCACCAGCCCTTCGACTGCATTCCGGAACACCCTGCTACCCAATAGCGCATCTTTACCCGGAATTCCGCTCAGGGTAAAAGGGTATCTGTAAACAAATAAAAAAATACCAAAAACCTTCGAGTCCTTGTGTCCTTTGTGGTTCAAAAAGTATAGATATTCAGCAACGGACTGGTACCGGGTGTAGATCTAAACAAAGAAAAGAAATGAGCTAAATCGATATTGCACCTTAAATCCAATCTTGGTTTATTTGAACAGGAAGTGATGGTCGCGGTTTGTAACACTAAGTGTTGTTTACCGAAATTACTAAAGCAAAAAGAATCAATATATTGCATTCGGACGATTCGCAACTTATGCTGTTTAATTCACATACCCTGATTAAAGGGAATGCTTATCGTTTGCTTGCAGCATTTCGGTTTGAAGAGGCGTTACGGCTGTTCGATGAAGCACGATTTGGCTCAACAGGAGATGAGGCCGAGATTCAGCGGGCCATTGAGGCCTGTCATTTTTGGAGGGCGTGTGGATTGATACGGGAAAACCTGCAGGAGCAACAGGTCGAAAAATTATACCAGGTTTTTTCAGCGTTCGATTTTTCCCGGTCTAACGGACTTGAGCAGCTGAAAGGCGCGCTGCAAAACCGTATATACAGTCAGATGATGAAGGCAGGAGGGTTTTATTTTGATGACGGAACTCCCGTTTCTGACTTGCTCATTTCCCTTAAAAAATTTATGGAAGCAGAACGGATAATTTCCCACAGAATGGAAAATCACCCCGATGATACAAGATTACGCTATCTGCTGGCGCAGGTATTGTGGCTGCGTAACCAAAAGGGGAGAGCTACAAAAGAATATGCCCAAGCGTTGTTTTACAATCCATGCGACATACCGGTTGACCGGATTTTATCGCGACAAATCATGCAGCTTATAGATGATGAGGGGCCTGAAATGGTGCTTGCAATAACTGTGGTCAGGAGCATCATACAGCCGGTGCCCGTTTCAAATGAAATTGAGCCTTGTAGTGAAGTTCATCAAAATGGAATCGAGTGTTACCGTCTTTTTCGCGCCGCTGAACGTGCCCATCGCAAAGGCGAATCGGAAAATTGCTACAGCTTACGCAAACAACTGAAAGAACAATTTCCGGGATTCTATGAAGAATATTACATGCTGATTTCCAATCGGGGTAAACGAAGCCTGTAGGAGAATACCACCTCAAACAAATACGTATCACCATTTGGGTTGCAGCCGGCGCTAATGTATCACCGTCGAAATGGAGAGCATAGGATAAAAGAAGCCGAACGACAAATCGTAATTCAGATTAACTGCCCCGTACAGCATTTGTTTTGAAGGAATGTGATCTCTCGGCTGAAATGAAAATGTCATCACCGAGCGAATCCCGATACTGTGGCGGGGAATAAAGTTGTGGCATGCAACAAAATAACTGGCATACCCCGGGCAGTCATCTCTAAATCGGGGGAACCCATCTATACGACTATTCTTGAGTTGATAATTTATTCCAATACTGAGTCCTACAGGATTCCCATCATACAAACGTCTCTGAATGATGGTTTGAAGACTTGACTGGAAGTTTTCAAAAGCTAAACCGTGTGAGAAAGATTGTGTGATATAAATATCATGAATCAAGGGCAAGGTTAAATCTAAACCAAAGCCGTTGCCAACTGTGGCGGAAAAAGCAGCGCCATTTTGCCTCATAAAAATCAGATGCGTGCCAACATAAGGACCCACAGCAACATTATCAAAATCTGATTGATTGGCAAGCAACGTGCTTTCATCAGAAAATTCAAACGCAGCACTCGCCAATCCATGTGCATACCGTGTCTTGACCCGCTCACCATCCTTAAGCTCCTTTTCCTGAAACATAACCAACTCACTGTGAGGCATGTGATTCTGCGCCGCACAGGATGATAGGAGGATTGCGAAAAGAAAAAGTAATGGGTAAATACGCATAGGTGAATATACGAAATTTGGGAATTGGGGTAGTGATGAATTAGTGATGATTATGAAGTTATCAATGAGTCAAACAAGACAAAAAAAAGATAGTTTTCCAGGATGATGTAATGACAACGGAATAACCGCGTTGCTATTCATTTACAGTTTGACTGCTACATTTTTTCAAAGACTACCGCTTTAAGTCAATCAAAAGCTTCTCCCTGTTTGTATGCTATTCACTGTTGAAAATTTTGTGTAGTACTGAAAACAATCAATAATTTCAGCTATATCAATGTCTCTGTTCCGTCTGGCATAGTCCAGATCAAACAAGTCGCGCCCATTGCTGCGTTGGTTTAAGGCCCTCAATTTGGTGCCAGGTAACGGCTCATCATAGCACCTTAACCATGTCGCTCAAGAACTTGGGGCTTTCTTTTTCTTGTCCTGAAAGTTTCTTAGTCTGGACTTTGACTTTTTCTCCTCTTCCTGGAAAAAAGCAATCAACTTGTCTAAATCATGATCAAAGCGAGCAGATAGTTGCTCCCGATTTTTTCGAACTTCTGATATGATATTATCTTGTTTCATAATTTTAAAATAACAATTCTTCAGGAGTAGAAATAACGGGAAGGTGCATATTTTTACTTTCGGCTAAAATTTCCAGTTTAGAGCGAATGGAAGCATTTGCAATATGCTTAAAGTTCCATGTAAGGATATAATCCATCTTGTGCATACATGCTAAAGCGATGTGTAGTGCATCGATACGTGCATTCTCTGGGAATGGAGTTTCTTTCACAAGATAAGCGGCAAATCTACCTGCTTCATTCGTTACAGAAAGCATTGGAATTTTTCGCAATACAGATAGTCGCTTACTTGCAGCTTCCGGATCGCCATCTGCTGCTTCATTCAAAACCGGTTGTGCTACATAGAGCTTGAACTCAGTACGTTTTGTTTCCCACCATTCTTGAGTAAGTTGTTGTCTCGCAGCAGTAACAAGATCACGTGAAGTGCGTCCGGTTAAATAGCTGATAATGGATGTTTCCAGATAGATTGATTGTTTCATACCTAAAAGTAAACGGTAACTCTGACAGAATCAATTCCTCAGCAAAGAATTGCAGGTGCTGTAACTCATTGATATTGTATGTACGTATGTTGCATTACCCTTCAAACCATTCGTTTTGCACTTCAAAAGGAAATCAACCCAATCCAATAGATTGAAATGCTCCCGGCAATTGATTTCAAGCTTTAAACTCATGCGAATTTCTTCATATTCAGAAGTAAAGCGATAAAGTACTATAATGCCATGCCCCTTATTTATCCCGAATTATTCACAACAGTTTGAAAAACGATTGATAAGCCATTGTATTATATAAATATAGATACATGCTGCACTCACTCAAAAATGGGTGTGCTTAAGATGCTACTAAATTTCCTCGTTAGCTGCGTTGAAGTTGCTAAATCTTGCTCAGGATACTCAGGTAACCTTCCGCTGATTTCCCCCCTTCGCCTTGCTAACAAGAAAATTTCTTGGTGAATAATCCGGGTTATTGTTCTTCCTGTTTTCCTCAAAAAAAGAGAAACCTTCTCCAATTCGCTTTATCACAGGTTTAATAGGGCCGGGTTTTATTTGTACCAGATCAATATCTTCGGAATATCGCGGTGCCGGACTCAGAAATTGGGCTTTCAATACATTTTTGAACGGATAGTTAAGGTTCGAATGTGCATGAAGGTGATAGTGAAAATCTACGTGCATTATTGTTATGTCAACACGGGGGATTCTTGGCAAATCCCCCGGGCTGATTAAATTGTAATCAAGCTATTGCATACAATCCCTCACCACTCCACATTTTCCGCGAGCTTTATATCCCGTGAGGAGTTGCCGACGTGGATTTCGTAGATGCCGGATTCCAGCATCCATTTGAGTTCTTCGGGGTGGTAGTATTTAAATGCGGAATCATCAAGTTCGATGGTTACGGTGGTGGAGGCTCCGGAATCAAGGTGGACTTTTTCGAAGCCTTTTAATTCCCGGATAGGTCGTTCAACAGATGGTGATTTTGGATGAACATAGACCTGTACAACTTCAGCGCCTTCCCGATTGCCGGTATTGGTGACCGTGCATTGAACCATCACGTTACCATCTTTTTTGGTGACTTTCAGGTCGGAAAATGCGAATGATGTGTACGAGAGTCCGAATCCAAAGGGAAACACCACTTCCTTTTCATGCGAGTCGAAGTACCGGTAGCCCACAAATATATCTTCCGTGTAGGCAACGGTTCCGTCACCGGGGAACTCACCAATGGAGTGGGAGGGATATTCTTCATGAGAATTGGCGAATGTCACGGGCAGTTTTCCGGATGGATTGACTTCCCCGAAAAGAATTTCCGCAATGGCTTTTCCACCTTCCATACCGGGATACCAGGCATGAACATACGCGGGGGTGTCGGGCAGCCAATTGTCCATTTCCACCTGACTTCCCCCCATGAGTACAACAGCCGTATTATCATTCACACTATTGATTTCCTTAATCAGTTCTTCCTGTCCGAAAATCAGCTTCAGGTTCAGTTTGTCGCGGGCTTCGGCATCGTAGGTTCCCATTCCCCACGGCATTCCATCATGACCATGAATCCATCCGCCAACAAAAATAACAGCATCGGCTTTTTCGGCGAGGTCAATCGCTTCCTGCATGAGTTTTTGGTTGGCTGTACGTGCCAAATCTACGTCCTGCTGGTTTTCCCTGGATTGTGAAGCCGCATCACCGGTGGTATCCCTGAAAAGACTTTCATCATAATAGGGTTCATATCCTTCCGCAAAAATAACGTCAACATCTTCGCCAACCAGATCCTGTATTCCTTTCAGGGGTGTGATTTCATACAAGGGCTTAACCTGAGAGCTGCCGCCTCTTTCGGCAAAAAGCCTGTTGGCATTATGACCAATGACCGCAAGGGTTTTTATCTCTTTTTTATCTAATGGCAATAACCCTTCATTTTTGAGCAGGACGATTCCTTCCCGGGCTACTTCCAATGCCGTTTCTTGGTGTTCAGGCACATTTCTCTTTCCCTGACCATGATCGCTCAATGCGGTGGTTCGGTACATTAAACGCAAAACACGCCGCACTTTATCATCCACAAAACGTTCATCGATTTCGCCGCTTTCAATGATCTCTTTGGCAGGATTTGCCAGATAAAAATCCTCATAGACAGGATTTTGGAAATCGCGTAGCAGTTCGGTTCCCATTTCGATATCTGTGCCGTAAAGCAGCGCCTCACGGGTATCTTTCACCGATGCCCAATCGCTAATTACCACTCCATCGAATTCCCATTCGCCTTTTAACACAACATTATTGAGGTATTCGTGGTGCGTAGTATATTGACCGTTTATTTTGTTGTATGCCCCCATTATCGTCCATGCACCCCCATCTTGCACAACCGCTTTGAACGCGGGAAAATATATTTCGTGTAGCGCGCGCTTGCTGATGATGGCATCTATGTTATGGCGATCTGTTTCCTGATTGTTGGCTGCGTAGTGTTTGGGACAAGCCGAGACCCCTTGTTCCTGTAAACCTTGCACATAACCCACTCCCATTGCACCGGTAAGAAAGGGATCTTCACTGAGGTACTCAAAATTTCGTCCATTTAAAGGACTCCGGATGATATTGAGTCCGGGCCCCAGCAATACATGTTTACCTCTCTCTTTGGCTTCATTGCCGAGCACTTTGCCATATTGATGTCCCAAATTTTTGTTCCAGGTAGAGGACAGGCAAATCCCGACAGGGAGATAGGTGGCTTTATCGTCGGCATCTTCCAAAGCAAACCAACCACGGCCATGTTCATGACGCACCCCATGCGGTCCATCAGAGAATACAAGTTCGGGAATATCTAACCTCGGAATCCCTCCTGATGTAAAGGAAGAACTGGCATGGAGAAGGCCTAATTTTTCATCGAGTGTCATAAGCGTAATTAATGAGTCGAGTTTTTCATCGGAAACTTCAACTGGTGTTCCACGGTTTGGTTGGTTTGATTGACAAGAAATGAGCATAAGACAGCCGGTTAAAAGGATAAAAATGAATACTTCATATTTCATAATAAGCGTAGTTAAGGACGTTTAAATTAATCTCTTGAAAAAAAATGTCTTTAATAAAGTCAAATTTTTATTTAACATAGGATAAAGAAAATAAAAAAAGCAAACAAAAGAAAGCAATATTTTTGCACAGGTTGCTTATCTGAGGCCGGTTTAATTTTGGGGTGACGTCACCAATGTGTTTCTTTTAATTACAGTGATTTGCAGAGTTTTAGTTGAACCTTTGGTACACGGAATAAGCCTTGCCTTTTTAAACAACGTATGGGCATCAGAACTTGGGAAGGCACCGGGCAAAATAAACAGTCGTTTGAGATAATCAAGGCTGAGCTGGAAAAAAGAGCATGGAATTGATTTCTCAGTCAATCAGCACCAATCACTCCCACAACTCATGACGCCAGTAGCGGGGTGGGCGCTCGTCCATCACTTCGAGGGTTATAAAATCGGTGAAGGTTCTGCCGTGGCGGTCTGTACTGATTACGCGAATGGAGTGGACACCGTTGGGTAGCAGCGGTAATTCGACACGCCAAAGATGCATATTGCGGTCTGCTATGGAGCCCTGTGGTTGTGGAGGTGCAGGGCCGAATTTCGAACCTTTGAATAGTTCAAATCCCTGAGCCCTTTCTTCTCCCAAACGGCTCTGATAAGCATAACGAGCCACAGAAAGTTGTCTTGCGGTCGCAAATGGATCGGCCCATTCCGCTCCATAACGAATCCCCTCGCCTTTACCCTCCTGCGTGCGTGAAAACGCAAGCTCACTCCCGTCAGGTAATACAGCCTTAACCATCGTTTCTGCTGAACCGGCCCATACATTTGCAGTCAGCCAGACGCCCCCTTCGAAATCTTCCGGTGTCAGAATTTTGGTATCCGGCAGATCATTGATTGAAAGTGGAGGCACATCTTCACGTTCGTTACGGTTTTCTCGTGACCATTCCAGAATAGTGTTGAACCAACTGCGGAATCCGGGAGTATTCACTCCAATCCACTGTCCCCGATCGCGACCGAGTCCTGCCCCGATATAGCTTTCCACATACTGTGTGTCTTGAAAATCCAGGTTTAGATAACCCATCGGCGCTCCAAGTCGTGAAAGGGACATGGGTACGCCGTCCACGTTAAAATCACCCTGAAACCACGCTCCGGATGCGGCACCTGCAACAATATGACGGAACGGAAGCGGGCCAATTCCTGTATTTTCTGTCCAGCCATCAAAAAGTTGTCCGGGTGAGTGATTCTCAATAGTATGTGTATGGCCGGATAATGAGAGCGCCTCACGACCTTCCACTATTTTATAAATGCGTGTGAGTTCATCAGTTTGATGCTGACCGCTTCCTGCATCTACGAAAGATACAAATGGTGCGTGATGCATCAGAACAATCAGACGGTTTTCAGGCGTTCTTTCCACAAGCCCTTCAAGCCAGATGAATTGTTCTTCGGTCAGGCGTGCATTATAGTTTGGTCGGCGACCTTCTGCACAGTTCATGCGTCCGCGCGCCACATCTTCCTCACCACAGGGAAAGTACAGATTATCGAGTGCCACAAAGAGAACATTGCCCTGTTCAAAGGCATAATAATTTGGCCCATAGAGCCGACGCCAGCTATCTGATTTATCATCATTTGTGCGCGCATCAAAATCGATATCATGGTTGCCAATCACCATCCATTGCGGCAGACCTGTTGCCGAAGTGATGCGCAGCAATCTATCGAGCAGCCCCAAATCATCTCCTACCACATCACCGAGATGAATCATGCAGTCGCCCGGGCTAAGCCCATCTTTAACAATATCTGCCACTACACTGTCCCTGAACCATCCGAGTTGCTCATTGGAGTACGTTTGAGGATCGCCCAAAACAGCACAGGTAAACGAATCGGCGGCAGCGCCCTCACGAATGAGCGGAAAATTCACAGCGGATGGAGCCGGACCTGTATCAGGTAAACCGCCAAATCGCATGTCATAACCGGTTCCGCCTTCTTTGTGGATATAGAAAAATTGCGGAACGAGTTTCTCATTTGTTGGAACACGCCATCCTGAAGGTTGCACGATAGTCAGATTCATATCTTCCCGAACGGCGATTTCATATAAACCGTCTGCCACGGTTGCGGTCCATTGAAGCCCATTCGAAACCAGCACGCCTTCCACACCAGCTTCCCCTTCATCATAAATTCCATTACGATTTACATCATCAAAAACAAAACCCGTGATGGTCTGACCGCCAGTTTCCGGTTCTATGATTTCAGGAGCGGCATGCCAGGTTTGTGCCTTTAATGTTGCAAATGGACAGATGAAAAAAAGGAAGAGAATGCATAGTTTTTTCATGGAAACCGGGGAATTGTGGTTAATGATTGACAGAGTTATTTGAGATTGGAGGTCTTTAAAAATAATCCGAATTTGGAACAGCGATAATATAATCAAAGAAACGGTTTTTGCAGGTTAAGAAAGCGTTAACCATCGTGATTTGTTTTGCTCAATCCATCAAAATTAAGGACGTCTGTCTCAATTCCCCATTCCGAGCTCTGCTATTTTTCTGCCAATTTGGATCGATGGTATGGGCACAGGTTCAGCTTGAGCATTACGTACTTTCAACTCTTCAGCTTCATTTGACACCATAACAAAGATATTTTCCTTGTATTTATTTTTTTTCCGTATCAGGTTCACTATATGCACTTTGAGGTCAATGTTACTGGACATGGCAATCATTATTGATTTCACATCTGACAGGTCCATTGCCTCCCACATATCCGAATCCTGCGCATCGGCGTAAAGTATGCGGATTCCTTTACCAAGATATTTTTTGATTTTTTCGGGGTCAATATCAAACCCAACAATTTTTCCGCCTTCCTCCTGAATGTGTTCCATTGCGGCAATTCCGGCAGTTCCGAGGCCAATGACCAGGTATTCAGCTTTTCCTACTGATAACGGCTGATGATCGGGATGTTTGGTTTTACGCTCAAACCGAAGCATAATAGTGTAAATGCGATCCCAAATACGATCCCCTTTTGTGACAATCAGGGAATTGATGATATACGAAATTCCAGTCAGCAGTCCCAGAACTACGATAAACTCATCCGGAATAATGCCGGTACTTACGCCTACCGCACCTGAAATCAATGTGAATTCACTGTAAGCGGTGAGAGTAGTTGTTGATAGATAACCCGTTCGCGCCCGAAGTTTGAACAGCATGAACAGACCATAAAACAGGAAGGCTTTGATTGGTAGCAATAGAATGAAAAGGATTATAAAGATGTAGGATTCAAAAGGTGGAAACCCACCAAGCCCGATTTCCAGAAAGAAGCCAACCATAAAGGCTTCTTTTATGCCCCAAAGTTTCTTTTCAAGTTGCTCACCTTTTTCATCATTTGCGAATATCATTCCCATAATGAGAGCACCAAGTTCACCACTTAGATTGACCATCTGAAATAAAACATCGCCACCCATAGCCAAAGTCAGCGCCATTAACAAAATGAGTTCATCTCGTTGTAAAATTTTAAGAAGCCACGATAATAGAGGTCTTAACAGAGGTAAACCCAATAGTAATAATGCCCAGGGAGAAGGAACGCCACCACCAGCGTAAGCTATCAAACCGATAGCAACTAAATCCTGAAGAATAAGAATTCCAATGGCAACACGACCATAATAAGCACCCAGCTCATTTCTGTCCTCAAGGGTTTTGGCCGTGATAACAGTACTTGAAAATCCCAGTGTAATGGCTACAAAGATTGAAGCTTCTACACCCAGGCCAAACATGAGGCAGATAGGTGTGAACAGAATAGTTGATATAATTAAATGACTGACGCCAACACCGAGAACCTCATACCTTAGAATATTGACCAAACTGATGTGTAAACCTACCGTAAACAATAAGAAAATAACGCCAAGATGAGCCACCTGATGTAGCACATCCCCGCCTTCATATCCGGTGAAAGAAAGCAATAAACCTGCCAGAAGATACCCGACTAACGGCGGCACCTTAAGTTTTGAAGCACTCAGCCCGATAATAAAAGCAACACCAATCCAGATAATATCCATATAACTGCGCTCAACTTAATTATGCATTTCAATTTCCATGTAAAATAGCTAAAGATTCTACCATTGGAAAAACGGAAGGTCATTATATTTTGATTTGTCGATTTTGGGTGGAATTGTGAACAACGAGTTCACGAAGTTTTTTGATTCCTTATTTGTTTACGACCACAGACAGTCTCTACTTCGTCATCCTGAGGCCATAATATCCACGCTTTCGCGCAACTACACTTGATGGGTATGACAGAAGCGAAACGTGCGACCGTCATCCCGCAAACCCATGCTTTGATTAAGATTAACGGGAAAGAGTTTGAGGGTTGTGCGGGAACTTCCAATTATGTCATGTATTTGAGATAGAATACGCGATAGCGGCAACCTATCTTTGTCATGGAATTGGCTGTGCAACCTCATTCCCGCTAACGCGGATTATGTCAACGCGACATTTCGTAGTTGGAAGTTCCACCGAAGCGCTCGGTACTTTAAGCCGGATAATCCACAGGCTATATCGTTATAAAATAATATGTTGAATGGGTTTTCGGGATGATAAATGAAACGATTTGAAACACATAAAACCTGTTTCTGTCAGCGATAGCGGTATTCAGGGCGAAGATGCGATATTAAGTAGCAGGGTCTTCCGGAATGGAGTCGTCCTTCGTCTCCGCTACCGCTCAACACAGAATTTGGTTGTATGGGCGAGATTCATTCGTGGCGCTGGCAAGAATAGTGGTAGCTCAACCAGCACTTCGACTACGCGGTGGAATACCTGTGATGCAGTAGCCATCTGCAAGTCCACCGCTCCGCTCAGTGTGACGAGGCGGGAACGTGTTTTTCGGTAACAAACCTGCAACTCGTAACCTGCAACTTGGAACTAGTAAACTCATTAGCTACCAGCACTTCGACTACGTTCCGGATTACCTTTTTGATTGTTAATAACTTACAAGCCGGAACTACGCTCAGTGTGACGAGGCGGGAACGTGTTTTTCGGTAACAAACCTGCAACTCGTAACCTTCAACTTGGAACTTGTAAACTTATTAGCTACCAGCACTTCGACTACGTTCCGGATTACTTCTTTGATTGTTAATAACTTACAAGCCGGAACTCCGCTCAGTGTGACGAGGCGGGAACGTGTTTTTCGGTGACAAACCTGCAACTCGTAACCTGCAACATGGAACTTGTAAACTCATTAGCTACCAACACTTCGACTCCGCTACGCTCCGCTCAGGATTTGGTGATTAAGGGCAACGAACGCACACGGCATGCAGTTGAACCAATGGTTTTTTTCAATTTTCAATTTCAATAATCAATCCCCGATGATGATAAAAACATACCAAACCATATAGTAATTAAAAGAAACATAACCTATCTTTGTGTGAATTATTAACGTATAGTAGATATGAATAAAAAATCAGAACGCATAAAAAATCAACTCAGAGGGTCTGAGGACAAAGAATCGTCCAAGATTGATTTTGAGTTTGAGGATGGTTTCGAAACGGAGAATCCGCCCAGGAAACGATTTTCGCGGAATTTCATCGGGATTATGATCATTGCTGTGATGTTATATTTTATCGTAAATGATACGAATCTCAATTCCTGGAATCCGTTTGCACAAACTTCATTCATTTCATCCGGGCCAAGTGAAGATTTATTAAATCGTATGGGTGCGCGCATGGTCGAAATGGGATATACCGGTTTGGACCATGATGATTTACGGGCACTGCGAAGAGATGGGGTTACGGCCACCTATATTTCAAATCTGCGAGCTATCGGCTTCTCCGATCTTACCTTAGATGAAGCGGTCAGCCTTGCCAAAGCTGACGCCAATACCACCTTTATTTCTATGATGATAGAGTTGGGGTATGATTTAACCGTTGAAGAAATTGTAATGCTGAAGGATGCCAACGTAAAGGCACATTATACCAGTAATGTTCATGATTTGGGGTACAGGGATGTTACACTTGATCAGCTGGTTCGTATGAACCGGATTGGCGTTTCCATTGCACTCATCAAAGAATTACAGGCCGAACGCGGCGAAGATGTGCCACTGGAAGATATTATTAGGTATCGGATTAGTAATCAGTAGGAGAAAGTTTAGCAAAACTGTATAGTGTTCTCTCAATCCCTGTCTGTCATTAAAAAGAAGTGTCAGGTTTCAGTAGATTATAACTTGATCTCTTTTCTTATGATTTTGCTTTACCACAGTGTGTCACAGACTACGGCTCAGAGTTTCACAGAGGGCTAAATTCCAAAAAAGTGTACCAATCGGTAAACTGGGTTAACCAATGCTACCACTCCCTACTTCAACAGCAAAAACTTGCGGGTTTGGGACTGATGACCGCTTTTTAAGGTATAGATATACACTCCGCTTGGCAGGTGAGAGGCATCAAACCGAATGGAATGTGAACCGGATGGCAGGTTGGCCGAAACAGGTGTACTTACAAGTTGACCAATCGCATTATAAACAGATAACTCCGTAAACTCGCTTTGTGATAAGGTGAATTGTATCGTGGTTTCCGGATTGAACGGATTGGGATAATTTTGTTTAAGCTCAAATGATAGCGGCACTTCAGGCGTGTTACCAGGAGTGGAAGTCGTTATTTCGCCCGCATCTAAACTGATATTGTTAAAGGTTACCCGGTTTCCGTTATCTGCCGACATATCATCACCATCAAACCGAATCCGAATTTTGAAATCAGCATTGTAGCTTGCTTCATCAATAGTCGTAAAATCAACCTGATACAATTGATAGCTACTACTGAGTGGCCATGCTGTTTGGCTCAGCCCGGTAGTTATCCATTCCGGATCATTTGCATTGACCGAGTAATCGATGAGTAGCTGATTGGCGGCACCTTCATCCATTGCAGTAAACGAAAACAGGATGGAACCATAGTTATGAGTTGGCAGATGAAAAATCAGTTCATTTTCCCCGGCATCGCCAGTAAAAGGTTGCCGAACCTGTAGGGCGCGCATGGAATCTTCATCATAGGATTCCCCGTTGTTTGCCTCTTCACGGTAATTAATGTCCGTCGGACGATTGCGCCGTTCCATGGAGGCTTTACGCCAATGCGGATGATTACTATCGAACGGATATCCCTGTAATGCAGAGTTGAATTCAATAAATGCATTGCTGCCATCGGGGTAGGTTGCATTTATGGTCAACAGTGGCGTGTCGTTAGGTAAATCATTCGAAAAGTACCAAAAATCAGCAAGTTGAAAGTCAGGAAAATCGGGCTCATCGCCCATCTGTGAATCAATCCAGGCGGCACGGTCAAGTAGCCATTGTTGCATCCAGTCTAATTCTTCCTGCCAGGTTTGAGCAATGAACCAATTCGGCCAGACATACTCTCCCAAGATAGGCCATCGCTGGAAATTCCGTTCCTGTGATTCTAATAATATCTCTCTGTTTTCATTGATAATAGCTGTGAGGCTTTCATTCGAAAAAATGGTTTGCCGGTGCATCCACCAGCGCTGTTGCATTTGCTCTACATAATCCGGGTCTTCCATTAACCGAACATACCAATCGCGAACGCCGCATCCAATAAAACAGTCATTACTCGTCTCAGGATAGTACCAGCCTTCTGTCAGCCAGCCTTGCAAATAATCTGCATTTCCCAGACTCAGGTTAAAATCCCAAACCGGTCCCATGATGAGCTTACCATTTCTATCCTTGTACATAAATGTACTCAGCCGGTATCCGTCAATTTCCTTTAGTAATTCTGTAATTAAAAAATGATCGATAAACGAATCGGTATCAATAAATGCCTGATATCCATTTGCCGGATCCGTGAAATCGTTGCCATACAGTGCTGACTCAAAATCATTCATGTATGTTCGAATCCAGTTTTTTTGAGCATCGGTGGCATCTTCTTCCTGTGGACGCGCAAACGCAAGGTTAGTACCCCGATCAGTTTCGAATCCAAATTGATCTTCATCAAGTCGATCTTTTTTTATGATATATCCACCGGATATTTCGGGTTCCTGATTATCCGTTGGTTCCAGTTTGGTTATGTTTACGCGGTCTTCCCCCCATTTAATACGCTCAACAAGTACGTAAACCCCATGATAGTTGGCACTTGTAAGCGCACCATTTCCAACATGTTCAAATAATTCAATGAATCGGGTTCGTGGTGCATATCTCCCAAAATCGGATGCTAATGCATAGGCAACCACATTTCGCATGAGGGATTTATCACTATAGGGTGCGTATAAAATCCAGTTATGCTCTTCGGGCATTCCGAGAAGAGGCTCATCACGATTTCCATCCGTTTCATCAAATAAATGAAACCCATACATTTTTTTAGGGAATTCGAGTGAGCTACTGCCTCTCAGATTTGCATTTGCACGGCTTGTGACCGTTGGCGTTCCGCTTAGTGTTGTTCGTCCGTTTTCATCAGGTTCAAAAAACAAAAGAGAAACGGGAACCCGCTCACTGGAATCTACTCCAAACAAAAATTGATTCATCACAACCACGGGTAAATCTGAATTGAAATCCTGAATTTCAGTATGCAATCGTACATGCTGAAAGGATGCAGTTTCGCTTGGTATATGATTGTCTTTGAATGCTTTGACGCGAATGATTCCGGTATTGGAAACCTGAAATGGTCCATTGTAAGTTTGACCCGACGTTTCTGTTGGAGCCGAGCCGTTTGTGGTAAGCCGAATGGTTGCTCCATCTTCCGATTCAATGGAAAGGATGAATGAATCTGTGTACGTACCGCCGGGTTGCGAAAAAATCGGCGTATTTACCACTCCTTCATAAAAAGCAGTCGTATTGGATGCGCCGGGCGTAGGAGTTTGGAAAAAACCGGTTTGATCAGAACCATCGGGTTGTCTGCCAAAGGATTTGTCACGGGGAATGGCAATGGGTTCGATTTCATCAACTAAGATTTCTGATGGATTTGTCAGGATCAGTTCTTCTCCGGCTGCGGAAATCTTGAAATTTGTATGTAATTCGGATGATGGAATCGTTCGATTTTTTCCGGATGCCCAGATGAGTAAATATTCATCAGGAGCAAGAGTAATCTCTGGAAAAATCCATTTGAAGGGCTCATCTAAGTTGTCTGACAGGCCAAATCCCTCTAATTCAATAGGACTATCGGTTGGGTTAAATAACTCTATCCAATCTTCAAAATCACCATCTTCATCCGCAAAAGTATTCCCATTAGATGCTTGAACTTCATTGATTACCTGCGCGTTTGCCGTAAAATAACAGACATTTAGTATGATAATTAAAAAGAATGAAATCCGAATCATAACATGTAACAGGTTTTTGAAGAATAAATATGGAAAAGTCTATTGAAAATTCTCTATTAACCAACCCATATCATTATTGTTTTGGAATTTGAATGGTGTAAGTTGTACCGACTCTGGGCTCTGATTCTACATTTATCGTTCCACCATGAGCTTCAATTATGCATTTAGTAATGGCCATATCCAATCCATCGAAGGGTGGGTCTTCATTTTGGCTACCGGGTGTAAATAAAAATTTGATTTTATTAGATGTAAATCCTGAACCATTATCCTTTATCTGAATGATAAGTTGTTCATTTTTTTGAGTGGCAGATATCACAATTATACCACCTATGGGTGAAAAAGACCGCACACTGTAGGTAGTTATATATTGCATGGCTCGCAATAATTTGTCATCATCGGCCTGTATTACAATCGAAATCGGATTTAAGCGCAGTTCTATATTTCGGGTTGACAGAAAATATTGATTCAACTGTTCAAAACGCTCGAAAAGCTTGGCGAGGTCGCACTCGTTTTTTTGTATGACCGTAGTATTGGTGGTGTAGTCTAATATTTCATCAGCCATTCCTGAAATGCGATCAACCTGAGCCTGCGCTATTTCACAATAACGTGCTAATTCCGGACTTTTTTTCTTAACCATTTCCGTGAACATATAAAGTGCAGTGAGTGGATTCCGGAAATTTTCAAGAATATTTCCGGTGATTGCGTTCACAATTTGAAGACGTTGCTGACGGTTTTGCTCATCGGCATGTTTCTCATTGGTATCCCTGATTTTACCAATAACCCGCTTCATCAATTCACCACTGATGTTATCTTTTTTGATCTGTTTCATCAAATGATTACGATCAATTTTGGCAACTTGAATTGGTGTTACAGCTTGAATAGTAGCGCTTCGCAAACCTCCGTCAAGAAGCGCGAATTCACCGAAGTAATCTCCCGCGTAGATATGGGCAATAACCGAGCTGTGCCCCGATGAGTCTCGTTTACTTATGGAAACCACACCTTCAAGGAGTAAATAAACAGCATCGGCTTTTTCACCTTCAGTGAATAAAATATCGAGCTTATTTTTGCTGATAAATTCGGCATGTGAAGCTAATTCAAACGCGTCAGCGGTATTGAAATGAGAAAAAAATGAATGCCCAAGAATATTTTTAGAATTCGTAAAGCTAATTGACATAAAGAATATGATGAAATAATATTAAAATCACAGCATTTAATTTGATTTGTAAGTTAGTTTAAAATAAGCAGAATTGCATCTTTGAGATTGCATGGATAAAAATAGATTGAAAATAAATCTTTACTAATTATCCCGTCAAGTTGCTTATTATCCCGTTTGAAAGCAGTAAAAAAAAGCGAAAGAATTAAAAAGCACAATTGAGTTTAAAAGACGACATACAAGATTGGTTTGATCGGAACCGAAATCATCCGTGGCTAAAGCCGGCAAAAATTTACGGTAGAAGGCTTTTAATAATCGGTATTATATTGCTGATTGTTTTTCAGTTAGCAGAAATTGGTTGGGGTGAGGTTTTGCGTTCATTACCGGTTCAACCACTTTTTTATATCATTTTTGTTATGTTATTTATCACCCTGCCGACGGCTGAGGTGTTGCTCTACCGTCAGGTTTGGAAGGTGAGCCGATGGGAAACCTTCAAAGCTTTCATTACTAAAAAAGTGTATAATGAAGAAGTAATGGGCTATTCCGGAGAGTTATATTTATTTGTTTGGGCAAAAAAAAGAGTGCCATATTCCAGTAAAGAAATCATAAGGCACATCAGGGATAATAACATTTTGAGCTCGTTGGCTTCACACCTGATAGCTGTAATCCTGGTTTTGGCACTTGTTTACACCGATACTATTGACAGCAGATTACTGTTTGGTAAATTCGATAGCATACACATTGTTATTGGTATTTTAATACTAATCGTCATCATTGGATTAGTATTGCAATTCCGTAAACATTTATTCGCTTTCCCATTTAAAATGAGCTGTATTATATTTAGTATATATGCTATTCGTTTTATTGTGCACCATTTGTTGCTTATGGCTCAGTGGGCGGTCGTCATACCCAATACCCCGGTTTCTGTCTGGTTTATTTTTGTAGCTGTGATTATTGTAGTGAACCGGATTCCTTTTCTCCCAAGTAAAGATTTGGTATTTGCGTGGGCGGGGATTGAACTTTCTCAAATGATGAATATGGCTTCGGCAAATGTAGCGGGTATGCTACTGGTTTGGAGTGTTTTAAATAAAATCTCAAATCTTTCACTCTATATGGCTATTTCATGGATATCCGATGAACCAACCTTTAATCCTGAAGAAGATTCTTTTCAAGAAATTGAATAACCCTTTGGGTCGCCTGACCGTCGCCTGTACCTGAATAGAACAGCTTTTTTACCTGTTCACGCTCATTCTTATAAAAAAATGGATCGTTCAGCGATTTTTGAATCGCAATTTTGAATTCTTCCTGGGAAAATACTTTTGGACCCGGAGTCATGATTTCGTAAGGCATTATCAGTCCCCGTTCATATCGTTGCTGGTCATAAGGTAAAAATATACACGGAATATTTCGGAGTAATCCTTCAATATAAATACTGCTGTAGTCCGTTATGATTACGTCTGAATGGATGAGTAATTGATTGACATCTTCCACCACTTTGTGTCCGGCAAATACAAAGTGTTCGCTAATTGATTGAAATGATTCAAAGTGAAGTTTCTCATTGGGGTGCGGACGAAAAATCAATAAAGCCTGTTCCTGTTCCAGAAAGGAAGCAATATCTTTTAAATCAACATCAAAAAAGGGAAACCATTTGGTTTTACTGCGTTTGCGATAAGTTGGAGCGTACAGGATATAGTTCTGTGCAGTTGGAGCATGTGGGAATAATTCCCGGAGTTTATGCTTCTGTTTTTGGGCGGAGATGATTGGGTCGGAGGAAGGGAATCCTGTTGTAATAAACTTGTGCTCAGGAATATTGAATCGTGATGAAAAAAGCTTTGTTACAGCCGGAGAAGTGGATAAAAAGTGAGTGATGGGGTTGAACCGGTATTTTAAAATTAGTGTATGGAGCCGGTTTGGTGGTTTGTCAGACCCAGGCCTCAGGTATTCACCTCGTTTTGTTGGCATACCGTGATACGTTTGTATGCGAAGGGCTCTGCGTGGTAAGCGCAAATATGGAAAATCACTGGTTCCATGAGTAAATAGCAGAGCGGAGGCTTGTGCGAAACGATACAACCCCATGGGAGAGTGCGTGTAACAAACATTCTCTTTCCCAAATTTTTGTGATATAAGTGAAAAGACCTTTTTATTTCTGGTTAACCAAACCGGTTTTAATGTGGGATGATGCAGCAGTTCTTCAAATAATATTTTGGTATTTCCACGGTATCCATCTCCATGAAATGACGTGAGAACAACTATGTTCGGATTCTTTTTGATAAAAATAGGTGCTATTACAGAAAATAGCCCACCGACCCATTGCAAAGGATATGGAGTATGTATCCTGGGAAGCATTTTTTCCGGTCAGATGTAAAGATTTTCTAATTCAAACTGATTACTAACGCGCTCTAAATCATCTTTTGTGTCAATTTCCCCCCACGCTACACCGGTAAAATCAGCCATCTTAAATTGAGAAAGTCTCTGTTGAATCATTTCCTGAATTACAATTTCATAGTAATCTGAAACCATTTTTTGTTGGATTTTTTCAGACATTATGCGCTTGAAGTGCATTGCTGATACGTCAGAAAACGAAGTGATATTTACTGTTTTATAAATAGATGGAACATCCGTTGGTGACGATTTTACGTAGAGCGCATTCAGATATCCATTTGGATTTACAGTCGCGATAGTACCAGAATGTATGCAGGGGTTGTAAATATCCAATGCAATGACATCAGGTTGACGAAAATGGGACAGAATGCTGTAATCAAAGATTAAATCGGATTCTATGAGTGTAAAAGCTTCCGTATTTTCCAATAAACTCAGAGCCAGCCATACCGAATAAATGTTGTTAGTAGTTTCAAACTTCGGATTGTGCACCGTTTCGATTTTGAGAGAACCATTGTAGTTTGAAATATATTCTTCAATCAATTCCGATTTGTAGCCGGTTATAAGTACGATTTTTTCGAATCCGGTTAAACAAAGAGATTCTAATAACCTGGTGAGAAGTGGAATGCCGTTTACCTCGACTAAGCACTTGGGTTTATTCTTTGTCAAATCGCCGAGCCGGTTGCCCATTCCGGCGGCAGGTATAATTACAGTATTTACAGTACTCATGGTAAGTTCAGTTCAGAAATGGAATGTTTTTTATTAACACTAAATTAACACACAGAATTGATAAATACAACTTAGTTGCGTTTGCGTCAAAAAAAAGCGTATCTCAATTATTTAGAACTACTCATAACCATTTTGATTCCAATCCAAATGGTTACAGTAAGAACAATGGAAGTGAGGAAAAAGGGGAGTCCGGGTGAATAGGCAAACAAAAAACCACCCCATGTCGGGCCTATTGTCCGGCCTAAACCTGATAGTCCTTGTGCAGTTCCCATCATGGCTCCCACCCGGTTTGGATCGGCTTCTTTTGAAATCAGGCTGTTCATGGTTGGCAGGTTCAGGCTGTGTCCTAAAGCCATGAGAATCAAAAAGGCTGTCAACATTGAAATATTTCCAGATAAACCAAGAAGCCCAATCCCGATGGTCATGAGTACATTACCTGCCAGGAATATTTTTTCTTCATCAAACCATTTTGTGAGCGGACGAATTAACCCACCTTGTACAAATACGGCAATTAAACCGATATAGAAAAACTGAATACCGACCTGCTCCGGACTCATCCCCAGTTGTGTATCACAAAAAAGAGGAAAGGCACTATAGAGACTTGCCTGACCGAATGATAGCAAAAAAGCGGCGAGTAATAAGATTCCGAATAAAGGATTTGCGCCTGCTTTACCGGATTTTAGCGTTTTCCAAAAAGCGGGTGTAAAAACGCCATAGCGACGGATAGCCGGCTCTTTTTTTGCTGTTTTTTTATCTACGGTTTCTTCAAGTTTAAATACAACCATTAAAAAACTGCAAAACGACAAAAACGCCGCAAAAAATCCCGGTAGGGCGTATTTGTTAACATCCAGCCATTGTGCAAAATCGGTGAATCCTATCTGAGCAAACCATGCATGAAAACCGGGATGAATTAAGCCGGCTGCCATTGCAGGTCCCAGTACAAATCCCAGGCCAAACGCGGCGCCAATCATACCCATTCCTTTTGCGCGTTCATCGGGAGTGGTAACATCGGCTACATAGGCCTGTGCGGTTGAAATGTTGCCACCCATCACTCCGGCAATAAGCCTGGAGAGCAAAAGTACGAACAGAGAACCGGCCAGCCCGAAAATGATATAGGCAATAACAGCGCCAAATGTGCTGAGAAGCATGATTGGACGCCGGCCAATTCTATCGGACAGGCTTCCCCAAATCGGAGAAAAAATGAGTTGGGCAAAAGAAAATATGCTGTAGAGCAGACCAATCATCACCGGCGAAGCATTAAACTCAGAGGCATAAAACGGCAATAAAGGTAACACAATGCCAAAGCCCATCAAGTCAATTAACACTACCAAAAAAACCGTAAAAAGCCTACCCTTTTTCAATGATTTATCAGGCTTTCAATATGGTTTCGGCGAGTAGCTCGGCTACTTCATCGGCAGCAGAAACGGTCTGATCAAGATGTTCCTGCGTAATTGCATTCGATAAGAATAGGCTTTCATAAGCCGATGGTGGCAAATATATCCCACGCTGCAACATTCCATGAAAAAATGCTTTGAACACATTTACATCTGTCCTGGAGGCACTGATGAAATCCGTTACCGGTTCATCAGTAAAGAATATACCAAGCATGGAGCCAACCCGGGTTGTAGTATGTGGGATTTCGTGATGTTTGAATACCCGGTGAAGCCACTCTTCCAAATGAGCTGTTTTTTGATCTAATTCCTTATAGATAGCATGGTTTGTATGTAGCTCCGTAAGCAATGCAAGTCCGGCATTCATAGCAAGTGGATTTCCGGATAGTGTTCCTGCTTGATAAACAGGACCCACCGGAGAAACGACTTTCATGATGTCTTCTCTTCCGCCATAAGCACCCACCGGCAGACCGGCGCCAATTATTTTGCCAAAAGTTACGAGGTCGGCCTGAACGCCATAGAGTTCTTGTGCTCCGCCCGGGGCTACTCTGAATCCGCTCATTACTTCATCAAAAATAAGAACCGTTCCTTCAGCAGTGCAGAGTTCACGCAGACCTTGCAGGAATCCGTCAGACGGTGGGATGCAACCCATATTGCCCGGAACAGGCTCAATAATGAGGGCGGCAATTTCACCTTTGTTTTCATCGAATACGCGTTTAACGTCATCCAGATTATTGTATGAAGCGGTTAGTGTATCCTGAGCAGTTCCTTTGGTCACTCCCGGACTGCTCGGTGTTCCGAAGGTTAATGCTCCGCTTCCAGCTTTGATTAAGAAAGAGTCGCCATGACCGTGGTAGCATCCCTCAAACTTTATAATTTTATCGCGACCTGTAAAACCTCTTGCCACGCGAATTGCACTCATGCAGGCTTCGGTTCCGGAATTCACCATCCTGATTTTATCTACTCCGGGAACCATTTTCATGATAAGTTCGGCCAATTCTATTTCCACCTCAGTAGGTGCGCCGAAAGATGTGGATTTTTCCGCTGCTTTTTTCACGGCTTCTATTACGGGAGGCCAGGTGTGACCTAAAATCATCGGGCCCCATGAACCTATATAATCAATATATTGATTGCCATCCACATCATAAAGAATGGCACCTTCAGCGCGTTCAAAAAAAACAGGTGTCCCACCAACGGCGTTAAATGCACGTACAGGACTGTTCACTCCACCCGGGATAAATTGTTGAGCTCGTTCAAAAAGAGCTTTACTACGATTAAACATATTCAAATTCAAAAAACTTATATTTCTATTTATAATGTCGCTAAAATAAGCAATTCAATTGAAGACATTGTGAATCTAATTTGAATTGAATTCGAGAGTTTAACCTAATTAAAAAACTTTGCGTTTTTGCGGCTTGCCGAAAGATCAAAAGATTATTTTTTATTTTACAAGTATAAATTGCACGCTAAGGATTTCAAGCTAAAGATTTCAAATCAAGGGTTTCACGCAGAATCTGTCCCGGCTTGTCTTTGAAAACGCCAAGAAGAAAAAGGTATTTCTGTATTACGTATAGTAACTAAATCATATACTTATAAACTAAATAAAAACGTAGTGCCTTCGAGCCATTTTGGTTTATATCAAACAACCACATCTAATCAGCATCAACGTAATTCAAATCTCTCTAATCATTTTTTATTGTTTAAAACGAAATCAAAAGAAAATTGATTAATCAGTTAGTCATAAGTGAACCGATGTGTGTTATGATAGTAGAAATTAAACAATCAATTTTGAATGAACACTGCCGAAAACGTTTTAGACAGCGATATCTGCGAAAAAATAGCGAATTCCGAAAAATCCGCTTTTGACTCGCTTTTCCGGTATATGTATCCAAAATTGGTTGGTTATGCCATCAGGTTTACACGAGAAAAAGATACAGCTTGTGATATTGTACAGGAATGTTTTATCAAACTGTGGAATGTGCGGGAGTCACTCGACACACAGAATTCCATTCAGGCTTATCTTTTCAGGATGGTTCGCAATTATTCGCTTAATTATCTTAGAGATAATGCACGTGAAAAAACCGGTTTTGACATGGTAAAAGTTGCCGATGAGCATAGTCAGATTGAAATAGATGAATCTGATGAATCAAAGAAAAATAAAATGAAATTACTTCGGATGTGGATTGAACAGCTTCCTGAACGTCAACGAGAAGCTTTTGAATTAAGCCGATTTGATGGTTTAGATCATGAAGAAATAGCTATGGTTATGGCTGTTTCACCCCGTACGGTCAATAACCATATTGTAGAGGCATTGAAAAATATTCAGCGTTCTCACGATATGTATTACCAAAGATAAGATTTATTAAATATGGAAAAGAATCCCCGACATTTAGAACAAAATAGCAAAAGTAACGGTCCTGTTTTTGACAAAAATGAAACAGACATATCTATGCTACTGGAAATTTGGGATACATCCAAAGATTCAACAGAACCAAGCGTAGTGGGAGTGGAAGAGACAGAAAAGGCGCTGTCTGCCATTCATAAACGAATTGAAGAATCGAATACAACTAACACCCCATCATACAATAAAGCGACTGCAACACCTCTTTGGAAATATCTTGCAGCTGCATTGGTTATACTTAGTGTTGGTTACTTTTGGATGATATCCCCTGAAAAAATAAGTATTCCATTCGGAGAAACTGCAACTATTCAATTACCGGATGGTTCCCGTGTTTCACTCAACAGCGGCTCAACCCTAATCCGAAATAAACTGTTTGGAATTACGAATCGTGATATTTCACTCAATGGCGAAGCTTTTTTCAATGTAGAAAAAGATGACACCCCTTTTATTGTAAATGCCAATAATGCAGTTGTTAGAGTAACGGGGACTTCTTTCAATGTGCGCTCTTGGAATGATGAGCCCGAAATTCCAGCTGAAGTAAGTGTAGAGTCAGGCCAGGTAATGTTCTATTCTGAAGAAAATCCGGATGCGTCTGTAATACTGAATCCGGGCGAAAAAAGCAGTCTCCCAACCGGAGCACTTATACCGGAAAATCCTCAGTCATTTAACAGCGATCAGGTTTTTGCCTGGAGAAATCAGAATCTTTCTTTCAATAATCAAACTCTGAAAACCATCTTCCGGCAAATCGAGCGGACATTTGATACTAAAATCACAGTTAAAAGTGAAGAAATATCAAGTAGCTATCTCACCACCTTTTATAGCAGACCTGATAATTTGGAAGCATTGCTTAACGATATTTGTACGGTTAAAGGTCTATCGTTTACCAGAACAGCTAACGGATATATGATTCAAGCTAAATAGGACTGATTTATGAAAATTACTGGGGTTTTTGGTTGCGTTTTTTGTGTCCTGCTTTTTGGGATTATGGAAACAGGACTCGCAACATATTCTGACCGGGATGATAATCGATATTCGTTTGAATTTTCAGGTGAACCACTAAATAGCGTACTTGAAAAAATTGTCAATTCAGCAGAAGTAGATCTTATATATGATCCCATTTTGGTTGAGGGATTTTTCGTCTATCAACGAATTCGAGACAAAACACTCAATGAAACGTTGATGTTGGTTTTGGATGAAACCGGCCTTGATTTTATCATTTTGTCCACGGGAACTTATGTTATTGTAGAATCCGTCAAGGGACCATCAGCATTTGGAACCTTAAGTGGTTTGGTTGCCGATGCGCAAACCGGTGAGCCTTTGCCAGGTGCAACCATTATGTTTGCCGATGCATCGGGTGGAACGACCACCAATCTTTCAGGACGATTCAATTTCTCGCCCTTGGTAAGGGGCACCCATGAGATTGTGTTTTCCTATGTTGGTTACAGGCCGGTAAAGAAACAAATCAATATTGACACAAATGTACCGAATGTTCAGCATATCTTACTTCAACCGGCAAAAATTGATTTTTCACCTGTAGTTGTGACGGCTCATAAACCATTTTTCTCCGGCAGTCACATGGCTGAGCAGCAACTCTCGGAACTGGATGAATGGGAAAGTGGTGGGCGAATGCCGGATGCTATCCGAAGTCTGAATTTACATACCGGTGTACAAAATGGAATTACATTTACGGATGTACACATTCAAGGCGCGCAAAAGGGAGATCACCGTTTATTTTTGGATGGTGCTCCGGTTTACAATCCATCCAGTTTTGGACAGATGTACAGCGCATTCAGTCAGTATGCAATCGGTCGCGTTCAGGTTGAAAAGGCCGGATTTTCTGCTCCATCAGGCAGTTATATTTCCGGAAAAATAAATATGAATCATGACCTTGATGCGAGTACATTTTCTAATGCGCTCCTTCAAATAAATCCGCTTACATTAAATGCTCGTGGTTCTGTGTCATTTAATCCTGTACCAGAGAATAAACTTAGTATTATGAGTGCATATCGCTCTTCGTTTCAGGATATGTATTCTGATCCTGTCTTGAATTCCACTCTCAGTAAATGGGATATGCTGGATCCTCTTATTTATAATATTCTCAATGGTCAACCGGGTTCAAATCGCTCTTTTGACACCGAAATTAACGCCTCCGATATTCAGTTCTATGATTTTCATACAGCGGCAAGGTATGATATTGGAAATTATCAATCATTAAAGATGTCAATTTATACTGGTGAAAATCAGGTGTTTACCGATATTCTAAGCAGGGACAGACAGGCTGATGAGTTTGTTTTTGCACGTGACCGATATAAATGGAAGAACCTTGTATCACAAATAAGTTACGATTGGTTGGCAACACCCCGGCTTGGACTCCGATTTCAGGGCAGTTACAGCAGCAACAGATTAGATCATACATATTCGCTGTTTAATGATACCGATATAAGAAATATTTCGAATTCTTCAGATACTCAGGCCTTATTTACGGATATTCGTCAGAATTTCAACGCCGGAAATTCTCAGTTTGATGATAATGATATTCGGCATTTTATAGTAAAATCGGAAGCTGATTATTCTGTTTCACCCACATTACAATTGGGTTTTGGCCTGCAATATGATTACGTTTCATCGAGATTTAATCTGACAGATGTTTTTTATTTACCTACACTCACAAGTCAAAAATCACATATTTTCAGTACTTATTTTCAGACTTCATGGATGCTTACCCAAAATCTTAAGTTTGAAGGTGGCAGTCGATTTTCTGCTTTAAATGCAGCCGGTGAGGTCTATGTTGAACCCCGGCTGAGTCTGCAATATGATCGTGAAAATACATTTATCGGATATTATTCACTGAAACTTTCGGGTGGTATGTATCATCAATTTGTGAATCAGTTTGATATCACGAATGTTGGGCCAAGTTCATTAGTTCCTGAATTTACAATTTGGATGCATGACGCGACTATTCGTCAACCGAAAGCCTATCACGCATCACTTTCGGCAATTATAGAACCGGATGTTCAAACCAGTATCCATTTGGAGACATACACCCGAATACAACCATCAGCTTACATCACATCACACCAAAATTTGATGGTGGGTAATGAAGTAAATCGTGAGGGATTTGATGCGTTTGCTGAAATATCTGAAATGGAATCGTATGGTGTTGGAATAAGAATAAACCGATCCTTTTTAGAATCAAAGGTTCAGTTGATGGGTGGCTATGATTTTACGGTATCGCGTGTGAATATGGAAACGCAATTCGGACGGTGGCAACCGGCACCCTGGAATGAACCTCACAGAATTCAACTGCGGGCTTTGGGTAGAATTCATCATGATGTAGCTGTTGTTGCCAAGTGGCAGGGTATTTACGGAAGAAAATGGGCGTTTCGTCAATCTTATTATGATTTTATGGTCCCTCATAGCTTTACAAATGAATCCGGTTTTGATTTCACGAATCCCGGGAATGACAAACTTCGTGCGTTCGAACAGTTTGATGTTTCCTTTATCTATACGCCTGATATTGGTATAACAAATGTTGAGTTCCGAGTTGATTTTATCAACATATTGAATCGATCAAATACAATTGATTTAAACCTGTATTATCCGTCAGGAAGTGAAAACCCTGAAATCAGAGAGCGAAAATTACCCGGATTTAATCCTTCATTTAGCATTCGGTTTTCTATCTAACCCGGATTGAAAGAATTTTTTTAGAAAAAGTGAAATTGAAATAGTCATTAAGAAAATATTTAGTGTTTAATCAATAGTTGTTCAATTAATTATTAACCCCATAACAAAAAAACTATGAAAACACTAAAGACAACAGCACTTCTAATTATCCTGCTGATAACAGGATTCTCATTTGCTCAAGCTCAAGGCACATTCAACATGCAAATCATACACAACGCCGCAGACCCTGCTGTCGAATTTGTTGACATTTATGTGAATGATACCGAAACATCCTTTCTGTCCAATGTATCATTTCGCAGCGCTACCGAATTTGTTGAATTAGCAGCTGACGCTACCTACGATATTTACGTAACACCTGCCGGTTCAGCTGCCGAAGCTGGATTCAGCTTTCTGGGTTTGAATTTTGAAGCGGGAGAAAATTACTATGTAATAGCGACTGGAGTGGCGACACCAGCCTCCTTTGCTCCAAATCCGGATGATGTGGATACCGGCTTTTTCTTAGATGTGATTGAGGGAGCCTCCCTTTCCGCCGAAGAAACTGATGAAGTCGAATTTTTGATTTATCATGGTGCAACCGACGCCCCATCAGTAGATGTAATTGCAAGAGATGTGGCTACACTTGCTTCAGGTGTTGAGTACACCGGAGTCACGCCAAACTATCTGGCAGTACCCGCTGACAGCTACATTCTGGATATAAATGTAGCCGGAACATCTACCACAGCCGCGTCATTTGATGCTGATTTATCAGGTTTGGGTGGCGGAACAGCCATTGTGCTTGCGAGCGGATTTTTAGCCCCATCTGCAAATCAGGATGGTCCCGCTTTTGGTTTGATTGCTGTGCTAACAGATGGAACGGTGGTGACTATCCCGGCTTATGAAGAGCCAACCACATTCAACATGCAAATCATACACAACGCCGCAGACCCTGCTGTCGAACTTGTTGACATTTATGTGAATGATACCGAAACAGCCTTTCTGTCCAATGTATCATTTCGCAGCGCTACCGAATTTGTTGAATTAGCAGCTGACGCTACCTACGATATTTACGTAACACCTGCCGGTTCAGCTGCCGAAGCTGGATTCAGCTTTCTGGGTTTGAATTTTGAAGCGGGAGAAAATTACTATGTAATAGCGACTGGAGTGGCGACACCAGCCTCCTTTGCTCCAAATCCGGATGATGTGGATACCGGCTTTTTCTTAGATGTGATTGAGGGAGCCTCCCTTTCCGCCGAAGAAACTGATGAAGTCGAATTTTTGATTTATCATGGTGCAACCGACGCCCCATCAGTAGATGTAATTGCAAGAGATGTGGCTACACTTGCTTCAGGTGTTGAGTACACCGGTGTCACGCCAAACTACCTGGCTGTACCCGCTGACAGCTACATTCTGGATATAAATGTAGCCGGAACATCTACCACAGCCGCGTCATTTGATGCTGATTTATCAGGCTTGGGTGGTGGAACAGCCATTGTGCTTGCGAGCGGATTTTTAGATCCATCTGCCAATCAGGATGGTCCCGCTTTTGGTTTGATTGCTGTGCTAACAGATGGAACGGTTGCTGAATTTGGGCTATTTACTTCGGTAGATAATGAAGGATTGGAATCTCCCGACACCTTTGAATTGTCACAAAATTACCCGAATCCATTTAATCCAACAACCCAAATTAGTTACTCGCTCCCTGAAATGAGTAATGTACGGTTGGAAGTGTTTAATATGCTTGGTCAACGTGTGGCAACTTTGGTAAATACTACACAGGGCTCCGGAAGTTATACCGTCAATTTTGATGCAGGATTACTCTCCTCCGGATTGTATTTATACAGATTACAAGCCGGATCATTCGTGCAAACCCAAAAAATGATGTTGGTCAAGTAGATTTCTTATTACCCCATTAGTCACGCTTACAGCCCTTTTGGAAACAGAAGGGCTGTTTTTTTTATTCAGATGTGATAAACTCTAATGGAAGGAAATCAGCGAGGCGTTTCCAGGCCAGATATCCGTAGAAATTAGCCGCACCGGGATTAACTAAAACCCCGTTTTTCCCAATTTCAACATCTTCTTGAATAGTTAAAACACTGTATTGATATATGGACTCAGATCCCGTTCGTTTGGTTTCTTCTAAGTAATTAACATGTTCACCTTTCTTTAGATAGCGTAAAAAAATCACGTTTCTGTTTAGCATTTTTTCACCATTTTCACCGGTTGAAAACAATCTATCGGGTTTAATATCTGAGCGCCTCCATGTTCGGCTGCCATCCGAAAGTTCATACATATATTGTTCCGGAGATAACACATTTAATGATGACAGAATAAGAATTTCAAAATCACCAAGTCTTCCACCTTTCAGCGTTTGATCAGTATTGTATAGCAAACGTAAAAATTGATTTGCAGAGCCTTGGTAGAGGTTATTACGGGTTGATTCCACACGTTTTTGTAATCTGCTACTGCTGGCCGGAACATCAATAAACCGTGAATACAATTCAAATGAAAACGTTCTGTTAACCCGGTCGAAATCAAAGCTTTTTAAAACGACTTCTAAATCATAATTCAAATCAAGATTTTCAATAATCAGGGAACGTCTCGCCGTTGCGCGAAGAATGGGGCGTTCATCTTCAAAAACTAAGTCATGAGGATTTAATATGGTTGAACGTTGCGCAAATGGAGTTTTGCTCAAAATGATATCTTTGAAGATAGAAACTTGCTGATTCCATCCATCACCATCCATAATTACATCAGTTTCATTTTTATCATATTCTGCAGTAGGGTCATTTTCAATGAATAAGGTAATCTCATCATAATCAGAAGGTAAGTTGAATGCAATCGTGGCTGTCTTAAATCCGATTTTGTATCCGACTAATACGTAGTGTCCGTCCGGAATACCGGAAAGTGTAAACTGACCCTGTTCATTTGTTTGAGCAGTAAATGTGGTTCCATCCAAAAAAACGGTTACATTTTCAACAATTTCTTCTGTTTGACTATGTTTTACCTCGCCTGTTATGGTATGGGTGTCACGGGCATTGAGCGATGATACAAATAGGATGAACGTGCATAAGAAAAATAGCACAATATGGGCCGAAAAATTAAACTGCTTCATTACAAAATGGTTTAAATAGGAAATATAAATCAATATGAAACCTAAATATAATGTCTGTTTGCCTGAAAGCAAAGTGCCAAACCATTAAGCAGGAGACCTGTAGCTTAAGCGTAAATCGTTAAAAAAAATCACTCAATAAATAGATTCTTTGCGCTCACTTTAGATTCAATTCAGTTGAGATTACAAAAACTTTTCCATTGTCATAATGTTAATATTATTCTTACGCTTATAATCAACCCGATCCATTATTTGATGAATAATACTCAATCCGTATCCGCCATCGGGAATGCTCATGGCATCTTCACGGGAGAAATTGGTTTGATCGACCGGCCTTACACCATTGTGGTTGGGTAGTCCGTTATCCGTTAATCTAATTCGGATGTTCTTTTCAAAAAAAGTGATGTACACATCTATTTCCTTATTCCCATTTGATTTAAAGGCGTGCTCAACAATATTATTTAGAGCCTCAACAATAGCAAGACGAATATGCATACTGATATCATCTTTAATTCTATTGTTCTCACATTCCATTTGAAGCGTCTCTGATAGTAATATGACGGACTCCATATTACTTGAAATCACATAATGTGCTTCATGAATAATCAAATTCTTGGTCTCGCTATTCCGGGAATTGGATAATGCAAGCCATCCTTTAAAAGTCGGAAGCTTATAGCATGATACCGGAGAATTCATAGTATGTAGGGCTGCTGTGTTCATATATTTATTTATTAAGTTTCTTTAATAAAAATAGGGAATAATTAGCATTTCTAAAACTTTTTTCTGAAAATAAATTCACTATATGGAGTAGTATCATCATATTGATTTATATACAATTATAGCGCTCAATAAGAACGACTTCATTCGACTTTATCAAAAAAAAATTTTTTTAATATTAATATTTACGAATTGAATGCGTATTTGGATGTACGAATGTGATAGAAGTAAGTGCTTGTGTAAATCCCGGGCAATTCACTAAGCTCCGACGCTATAGGATAGTTGTGTTCAAAGAGGAAGTTATTATTGATGACTGCCTGAACTCTTATCTATGTTACTTCTTTGTCCATTGACGCTTTCATGTATGAGAATCAGAATTTGCGACAAGTATGATGATTTGCACATGCATTGGCATTTAGTCCTTAATTGAATCTCTGTTCCACGGAGCATCGGGATTTTTGGGATAATACAAAACAATATTTTGGGATTTCGAAGAGAGATTGCATCCATTTGATTTTACTTCAAAATAGAGTAGTCAAATTGAAACAGTAATCGTTAGATATCAATGAGTTGGATGTTAAAAGTAGTAAGAACAATCTCTGTATAGCTCATTATCGATGTGGCGTTTTTGAAATATCGGGATTTTGAAGGATACTTAATCGTAAACTAAATCATATAAAATGTACAGATAAAATACTGTTTTGTTTTATGTAATAAAAAATACAAATTTTCATAAAGATAGCTGATTTATATATTTTAATAATCATAAAAATATATATTAATATTATTCAGTTTAAAATGATAAAAATATTTTTAATTGATACTTCTATTTATTTATATTATAGATGTTAAATAAGTACTTAACCTATTGATAGATAATGACTTCAAAGGTTTATAGCATTTTGACTATCTAACGATAAGAATCACTTTTGGAACGCCTTCTATTAAGCTTTCTGACAATCAAATTGATTAGCTGAAATAGATCATATCATCCTACAAAAAAATATTAATAATTATGCGATACCAAACGATATTTATTACAATACTATTCATATTTACTACAGTAATAACTGCAAAAGCGCAGGACTTTGCCGATGGAGATGGTTCTGAATCAAATCCCTATCAAATATCAACACCAGACCATTTGAATAATGTAAGAGATTACTTAGACGATCATTTTATCTTAATAAACGATATAGACCTTTCACAAGATGGTTATGCCGAAGGAAATGGCTGGGAACCCATTGGCGAATGTGATATTAACATGTCACAAGATTGTAATGGCGACCCATTTACCGGAGTCTTTGACGGAAACGGTTTTGAGATCCGGAATCTTACTATAGATCAGCCTGCGGGTACAGAATTGGGGTTATTTGGTGCAAACGACGGGTTTTTAACCAATATTACGCTAACAGATGCTTTCATTACTGCTGAGAGTCTTTCCGGAACGCTGGTAGGTTTGAATACCGGACAAATTCAGTTATCATCAAGTGAGAATTTAGTTATTGAGGGTGGAACACCTTATGATTTTATTCCTGAACCTGACGATGGTTTAGGTGGCCTTGTGGGTTCAAATATTTCAGGATCGATAGATCAATCCTACACAACAGGTAATATGATGCCACAAAGTGGTGCAGCAGGAGGTTTGGTTTCGGTTAATGCTGGTACAATTACGAATGCTTATTCAACTGTAAATGTACAGGTTACTGATTTTGGAAGCTCAGCATTATCAGGGTTGATAGTGTTCAACTTTAATTCCGTAAGTGAATCATTTGCAACCGGTAACATAGGAATGGCAAGTGTCAGAGGTGGTTTGATAGGAGATCAAGGCATACCTAATGGAAATGTTGCCAACTCTTACTGGGATATAGAGACTACCGGTGTTGATCAATCTGGATCACCTTCAAATCTCGTTGGTACGGGAAAATATACCATTGAAATGAAGCAACAATCTACTTTTGGCGCGTATGACTTCACTGATATCTGGGAAATTGAAGATGGCATTGAAGTGTCATATCCATACCTGCAGGATAATGCACAGGATCCGGTTCCGGGTTTAGGAACCTTATTTGCCGAAGGAGATGGTACTGCCGGCGATCCATTTCAGATTTCCACTGCTGAAGAACTGGATGCCATGAGGGTTTATGTAGGCATTAATTATGATGATTTATACTTTGAACAAACCACCAATATTGATCTTGAAGAATTCTTGAATGATAATACAGGTAATCTTGAAGAAACAGGCTGGGAACCAATCGGGAATACTTCAGATCCATTTATGGGAAACTTTGACGGTGGTGAATATGTCATTCAAAATCTGATTATTGCCGATCAAACTGGTGAAATGTTGGGTCTGTTTGGGGTTGTTGATTCAGGAACACTTACTAACATTGCCTTAATTGATGTGAATATTGAAGGTCAGGAGAGAATCGGTTCGCTAACCGCTCAGAATGAAGGCGCGTCTATTACACAATCCTACTCAACAGGTATCATTATGGCATCCGCTGGCAGTGCTGGTGGGCTGGTTGGTATTAATAATAACGGAACCATTAGTGATTCCTATTCAATTGTAACTATAAATGGTGAAGGTTCAGGTTCCGGTGGACTTACAGGCGAAAACAATGCCAATATCTCAACATCTTATGCAGCCGGAGAAGTAGCCGGCGATGCTCCTGATATTGGCGGACTAATTGGAAACAATTCAGGCAGTGTCACCAATAGTTATTGGAATTTGGATAGCAGTAATCAAAGTGAATCTGATGGAGGAACCGGTCTGAACAATTCAGAAATGAGAACTCAAGTCAGTTTTGATGGCTTCGGCTTTACCTCTGCATGGGATATTGATGAAGGCAGTTCTTATCCTTTTTTAACTGTAAACACCCAAGATCCGCTTCCCGGATTTAATCCGTTTGATGGCGAAGGAACTGAATCGGATCCATATCTGATATCAAGTGCTGCTGATCTGGATGCCATACGATTTTTCACCGGTATGGAAAACAGCTCATTATTTTTTGAGCAAACCACTGATATAGATTTAGAAGATTTCATAGACGATGGTGGTTCTTTAATCAATGATGGAAAAGGCTGGATTCCGATAGGCACGGAAAGTGATCCATTTACCGCTCAGTTTGATGGAGCAGGATTCATTATTTCTAATCTGAGTATGAACCCGGATGCTGGTGATGCCGGTTTATTTGGATATAATCAGGGAACATTAATCAGAGTTGGTATCCAAAATGTTGATTTATCTGATTCGGCCTTTAGTAATGGATTGGGTGCACTTACCGGAGTGAATGGGTCAATCGGAAATATTTCACAATCATGGGCAACGGGAAGCATCGTGAGCAATGGATCGCGAATTGGTGGCCTTGTGGGACTAAATGAAGGTGAAATAAGCGATTCTTATGCGGCGGTTGACGTTGAGGGATTTGCACAAGTAGGTGGTCTAACCGGAAGAAATGATTCGGGCGCATCCACAACAACATCCTATGCTGCTGGAGTTATTGAAGGCAGTACGTCAACGGGCGGTGTGATAGGTGGAAATGATGGTACTGCTACCAATGTATTTTTCTCATCAGAAATTGCCGGTGCATTTGGTTCAGGAACAAATTTACAAGAATCGGAAATGACCCGTGAAAGCTCCTTTTCTGGATTTAATTTTGATACAATATGGCAAATTAAAGATGATGCCAATCTTTCTTTTCCATTTTTACAAGAAAGTATTCAAGACCCAGCTCCGGGTGAATCATCAAATCCATTTGCAGCTGGTGATGGCTCCATTCAAAAACCCTTCCAAATTGAAACGGCAGCGCATCTGAATGAAGTGAGAAATTACCTGGGAGAAAGCTTTGAGCTCATTTCAAATATTGATCTTTCCGCTCCTGAATTCACGGACGGGGAAGGCTGGGAACCTATTGGTGATTGTGAGTATAATGACTTGAATGGATTATGCAGCAGTACTACATTTCACGGTGTTTTGGATGGAAACGGATTCGAAATTCAGAACCTAACCATCAATCGTGATGCTGATGAAATCGGATTATTTAGCGGACTGGGCTATATTTCAAGTGAGGGAGCCTCAGTAACAGATCTTGCATTTACAAACGCATCTGTGCAGGGTGAAGATTACACGGGAATATTAGCCGGAGTTCTTGGTGGTGCGGAACCGGTTTTGATTGAGCATGTGAATATTGATAATTCGTCTGTTACCGGCAAATCCTATGTGGGAAGTATTGCGGGAATTGCAGCTGGGGAGACCAATGAAATAGAAAATAGTGAACTTGCAAGTGTAACGGTTTTTGCTGACTATACCGTTGGAGGTGTATTGGGCAGGTATAATAGCGATGGATATATCCGCGATATTGAAGTGACCGATATCACCATTAACACAAATGAAGAAAACGATTTCTCAAGACAACTTGTTGGAGGAATTGTTGGTTCAGGTGACGGATTGCAATTATCAAATGTGAGTGTAACCGGTACCCTGACCGCAGCTGATAATGTGATTGCAAACAGTACTATTGGTGGTATAGCGGGCAGACTTCGTTCAAATAGCGAATTGTCCGAAAGCTGGGTTGATGTAAATATAATTGCTGAAAATGATGAAGCCGGTGGTTTGGTAGGCAATTTAAATGAAAGCATAGTTAAGTTATCTTATGCTTTAATTGATGTGGAATCAAACAGTGCAAAAATTGGCGGATTGGTCGGTTCGGCTGAAAACAATTCTGAAATAATGAAATCCTATTCCATTCATGATATGAGTTTGCCTAACAACTCAAATGGTGGTTTGGTTGGAAGCCTAAATAATTCAACTGTTGATGAATGTTATACGTCTAATTCCAGACTCATCGGTTCGAATTCTGAATCGGAACCGTATCCGAATGTTACCAATTCTTACTGGAATGCTGATGATACTTCCATTACCAACGGAGGCACCGGTTTGGTGGGTTTTCAGTTCAGGCAACAAGCCTATTATGAGGGCTTCGATTTTACAGATACCTGGGCAATTGGATCAACCGGTTTATTATCATATCCATATTTACAGGACAATGCGCAAAATCCTCTTCCAAAAGAACTCGAAAACCCGTTTGCTGCCGGAGACGGACATCCCGACACTCCTTTTGAAGTGAGTAATGCAGATGAACTTGCGGCAATTGATGATTTCTATATGTATGAAAATGCGCATTTTTTACAAACCTCGGATATTGACTTATCTTCGTTTGGCGCGTGGGAACCGATTGCTCCCATTTCCACTGCTCCATTTAAAGGAGAGTATGATGGAAATAATCTGCAAATAACAGGTCTTAATCTTGTTGTGGGTGAAGATGAAGGTGATGGAAGTGTATCATGCACCGGTTTATTTTGTTCAAATTCAGGTGTGATTAAAAATATTAAAGTTTTGGATGCCTCAGCATTTGTAACTGAAGCTCATTCTGTCGGATTGTTAACCGGTGAGAATATTGGTGGCGAGATAACAAATGCTGAAGTACAAGGAACAATTAATTTGTCAGTAAGAGATGGTTTTATTAGCTCAATTCGTAATGAGCGAGTTGGTGCAGTAACAGGAGAAAATAACAGCGAAGCTTTAATATCTAACGTATTTGCAAATGTAACGATTACGGGTACTGCTGCATGGCAGATTGGTGGCTTAGCCGGACGAAATGATGATTCAACCATAGAAGATAGCAGAGCCGTTGGAACTATCATCGGTAGCTACTCGGATACCGAGGGTGAAACGGATGGAATGATTACAGTTGGAGGAATAACCGGAGTAAACGCTTTTCAAAGTGAAATACTGAGAAGTTCTGCAGAAGTAAATATTCGTGGAAACACAGGACGTATAGGTGGGCTAGTCGGATTGAATTCAAGTGGATTAATTTCCAAGAGTTTTGCATCTGGTAGGATTGCAGGGGGAGCAATCTTCACTCCTGGAGGAAGTATTGCCGGTGGACTTGTCGGTCGCCATGAAGGTACAAGTGGTGTAATTGAAGATTCTTATGCTCTTGGAACAGTAAGTGGTGTGCCGGGTGAAAATCCAATATGCAACGGCCCGTGTGTAGATATTGGAGGGCTTATAGGTGTGATGGTAAAAAATGATGCAGAATTGCACAGAAGTTACTCAACCGGTCGAGTTATTGTAAGGGGAGTAGCGCAGGAAAGTTTTGGCGGGCTAATTGGCCGTATAGCAGATGGTGCCTTTGATTATGTAGTTGAAGATTCATATTGGAATACCGAAACCTCTGGACTCACTGTATCGGCTGCCGGTGTTGGCCTGACTACTGCGGAAATGCAGGAAGAAGGTGGATTTGACGGATTTAGTTTTAATCCCACATGGGCCATTGTAGAAGGCGAATCGTTCGCATACCTGGTTGATAACGAGCAAACTCCCTTACCCGGTCCGCCACCCGAGGTTGATGTTGATGGTAATGCAGGCTGGCGAATGATGAGTATGCCGGTCAATAACGTATCCATTCGTGACCTTGGACTTCAAAACATGGTTCAGGGTATTCCCGGAGCCAATGAATTTTATCAAGATGAGTACAGCGATATTGAATTTGAAGATGGAGTTTCCTCAAACATTCTGTATTTCGACTCTGATGAATTTGATTCGAACTCTGACGATCCTACAGGTTGGTTAGCGCCCGATGACATGGATTTTGAGTTTGAAACAGGTCAGGGTTTTATTTGGTTTATGTATGATAATGATTCCGGCCCAAGTGTTCCCATGGATGAATTCACTTTATCATTAAACGGAACGCCACCCACATCGGATGTAACCGTTTCATTCTCATCTGACTCAGAATGGATATTAACGGGAAATCCCTTTGATGATAATATAGACGCGTCTGAACTGTCTGCAAATGGACTCCAAAGTGCAGCGGCTCAGATTTGGGATCCCAATCTTGGAGATGAAGGATCCAATCGGGTAGTTAATTTTACTGCTGGTAATACCATTGCGGCATGGCAGGGCTTTTGGATCGAGAATGCTACTGCATCAGAGTTTGTGATTCCGGAAAGCGCACGCACTGACGATGATGCAACGTTTTATGATCAGGGTGATGAAGCTGAGCCGGCACCATTGGTTAATCTCACACTTGAGGGACACAATGAAGAATACGATATCAATACAATTGATGAAGCTATATCCATTATTTTTGACGAAAATGCTCTGACTGATTGGGATATTTTTGATGTGCGTAAACTGATTCCTATATCCAACCGCTACGCAACTTTGTCGTTAGTGGGGCAACGGGACGGAGAAACCATTTTTAAAGCACAGGAATCACAACCGTTAGAGTTGACTGAATCCATAGAAATTCCCGCTGTACTAAGCCTCAGTGAAATGGGCGGAACGTTTACGCTGTCATGGGAAGTGTCTGAAACGATTCCGGCTACTATCGAACTATCCTTGATTGATATAGAAACTGGAAATGAAATTAATATGCATGAGCGAAATACGTATGATTTTTCCGCGAATGAAGAATTTGAAACTGCTGAAAAATCTGCTGATAAAAAATCAGGAGAAGAAAATGGATTGTTAGATTCCTATAAAAATATTGAAGAATTTGAGCGATTCAAGTTTGTGGTTAATCAAACAGCAACGAGTTCAGAACCTGATCTTGACTTGCCAACGGATGTTGCCCTTAAGCAGAACTATCCCAACCCATTTAACCCGGTCACACAAATTCAGTATGAGTTGCCGGAATCAGAAAATGTGCGTATTGACGTGTTTAATATAACCGGTAAACGTGTGGCTACAATTTTAAATGAGCAAAAAAATGCCGGCAGACACACCGTTTCGTTTGATGCAGGAAATCTCTCAAGTGGTGTATATCTGTACCGCCTGAGAGCAGGAGATATTGTAAAAACGAAGAAGATGTTACTGGTGAAGTAATGTATCGGAAATAGCCAGAATGTGACTTATTATGCCATATTCATTATTTATTTAAAATTATTCCCGAAACAACTCACCGGCTTTCGATTTACTTTTAAGAATGGATGCGGCCTTAAATCGGGGGCCGTATTCTTTTTCTAACTCCGCCATTTGATTCAGAATATTTTCGGCTCCGGTTTGATCGATGTACCGGAAAGGTCCACCCAAAAATGGAGGAAAACCCAGCCCAAGTATGGCTCCCAGATCGCCATCGCGGGCGCTGAGTAAAATTCCTTCTTCAAGGCAGAGCAGTGCTTCATTCAGCATAACCAAACTCATGCGGCTTTGTATAGTATTTGCCGGAATATCTTTCCGGGATTGTCCGCCGAAAAATTCGTAGATAGCCGTATTAATTTCCTTTTTCTTGCTTCCATCCTGATACAAATAAAACCCTTTTTTATTTTTACGACCAAGAAATCCGGCTTCAAAAACTTTTTGCATAGTATTAGTCGGCTCTGCGCCACGTTTTTTGAACATAGGGCCGAGAACACTCGAAACATGTGCTCCCACATCAATTCCCACTTCATCCATCAAAACAACAGGACCAACCGGAAAACCGAAATCTTTCATAGCTTTATCAATGGCTTCAATTTTCGCCCCTTCTTCGAGCAGTAAAATGGCTTCATTCATGAAAGGAGCGAGGATGCGGGTTGTGTAGAAACCGGGGCCATCGTTTACAACAATGACCGTTTTTCCTTGTCTGAGCCCGACTTCATACGCTGTCCCAAGCGCTTCCTCAGAGGTTTGCGGTGTTTTAATGATTTCGAGCAGAGGCATCTTTTGAACCGGGCTGAAATAGTGCATTCCCACAACATTCTCCGGTTTTTGGGTACCTTTGGCAATTTCGGAAATGGGCAGGGAAGAGGTATTGCTTGCAAAAATGCTATTTGGAGCAACAGCCTCAACTTCTTTCAAAACCTTGTGCTTTATCTTTAAATCTTCGAAGACCGCTTCAATAACAAGCGGGATTTCCCTGAATTCAGCATAACTTCCGGTGGGAGTGATGCGCGCCAAAAACTGATCGGCTTCGAACGATTTCATAATGCGTTTCTTCACTTTCTTTTCAACATCCTTGCGAATTCCGCTCATACCTTTGGTGGCCTGCTCCACATCGCGGTCTTTCATCGCTACACGATATCCGTTTGAAGCACTGACATCCGCAATTCCCGAGCCCATCAATCCGGATCCCAAAACACCCAGTCTGTTTACTTCGCGCATGTGCTCTTTCCACGGATTTTTCTTTACCGCCTGCATCCCGAAAAACAAATTTCTTAAACTTTGTGATTCAGGTGTAAATGCCAGTTCAACAAACAGTTTACGCTCCGTGTCAAAACCTTTTTCGTAACTCATTGTGAGGCCGGCTTTCGCACTTTCAATGATTTTGAGCGGAGCCGGATAATTGCCGCGCGTCATTCGCACAACCGTTTTTTTCGCCTGATTAAAAGCCACATTTCGTAATGGCGTATGGGTTAACATCTTATCCATCAAGGCAAGTTTTCGCTCCGGTTTTCCTGTTTTAAGAAGCTTTTTAACGGCAAATTTGGCTGCATCTAATAAACCATGACGATGCGTGATTTCATCAACCAAACCCATTTTCTTTGCGGGATACGGATAGATATTTTTGCCGGTCAACATCATATCCAAAGCTTTTGGCAGTCCCACCGTTTTCGGAAGACGCTGCGAGCCACCTGCACCGGGCAATAGTCCAAGTTTTACTTCGGGGAATCCGAATTTTGTTGATGAATCATCGGTGGCAATACGGTAATGACAGGCCAGAATAACTTCCAGTCCACCTCCTATACAACTTCCGTTTATGGCTGCAATCACCGGTTTTTTGGATTGTTCAATCCGGTTAAGCAGATCGGTTCCACCCTTAACAAAAGCTGCAAACTCATCCTTGGTTTTGAATGTGTCAAACATCTTGATATCAGCTCCTGCAATGAAATTATCATCTTTTCCACTGATAAGCACTGCGGCTTTGATATCATCTCTGGATTCAAGATCATCGATAAGAGAGTTGAAAGCACTGACCATAGCCTGATCGAGTGTATTAACTTTTTCGCCGGGTTGGTTGAGTGTGATGACGGCCAGGCCGTTTTCGTACGAGATATTCAGATATGGATGCATGAGTTTAGGTCAATTTTGGATAGAAGTCTTAGAAAAGGTGTTAAATTCTGGCGATTAATAGCGTTCAAGCAGCATAGCATGGCCTTGTCCGCCGGCAGCACAAGCCGCAATAATGGCATAACGGGCATTCTCGCGATGCAAGCGATTTGAAGCAGTCGTTACAAGCCGGGAACCGGTAGCACCAAATGGATGCCCGATAGAGAGCGAACCCCCGTGAACATTAAAAATATCCATTGGCATATCGAATGGCTTTATGCTGGTTTTGGCTTTGTTTTTCATAAAATCTTCGGAAGCCAACGCTTTAAGATTTGCGAGAATTTGTCCGGCAAAAGCTTCGTGAAACTCAATCACTCCGATGTCTTCCGGTTTCAGGTTATTTCGCTCCAGAATCTTTGGAAAAGCATAAGCCGGGCCCAGTAGCAACTCATGGTTTGGGTCTTGAGATACAAAAATATAATCTCTGATATACGCCTTTGGTTTCAGCCCTAATTCTATTGCTTTGGCCTCAGAAGCAATGAGCGAAACAGCCGCCCCATCCGTCAAAAATGATGCATTTGCAGCGGTTACAGTTCCATAAGGTTTGATGAAAGCCGGACGAAGTTTGGCCAGTTTTTCAGGGGCTGAATCTGCACGGATGCCATTGTCGCGGGTAACGGTTTCGCCTTTCCGACCGGCTGAAACAGCTATTACTTCATTATCATATAAGCCTTCTTCCCAGGCCGCCGCTGCGCGTTTGTGCGATGCGATAGCGAACCTATCCTGATCTTCTCTGCTCACACCAAACATAGCGGCCAGTTTATCACAGCTTTTTCCCATAGTATCACCTGTGGAAAATTCGGCAATGGCGGGAAGTTCAGGTTTTAAATCGCTTAGTTTGAATCCTTTCAAGAGTTTAACAAACTCCAAAGGTGATTTATACTTTTGAGATTCCAACAGTTTTTTTCGCAAACGGCGCGATACGCGAATAGGCACATCCGACATGGTTTCAGTTCCACCGGCAATGAACACACCGCCTTCTCCCAAGCGTATCTGATCGGCTGCGTTCGATATAGCCACATTAGCTGAAATACAGGCCAATGTTACAGTATAAGCCGGTTTGGAATCGGGGATGCCGGCTGCAAGAGCGGCTTCACGCGCAATATTAGAAGTGCGGGGTTCCTGAATGACCGTTCCGAGAATGGTTTGGTCAATATGTTCCGGTTGAATGCCTGTTCGTGAGAGGAGACCGGAAATAGCAAAACGCGCAAGGTCGTAAGCCATGAGGTCTTTAAAAGCGGTTCCAGATTTGAGAAATGGAGTACGAACCCCGTCTATGACCACCGGAATGCGCTCTTTGGTTGAATCAGCGTTTGACATGAGAGAAGAATTAATTGAAAAAGTGTGTTTTCTGAAAGATGAATCAAAGTAAATTAGAAATCAAGCAAATGATTAACTTTTTATTGAAAAATAAAGATAGAAGAATTGTTGAGGGTTTGTTGCGCAGTTCGGGGCAAATGGTTGTCGTAAACAAAGAAAAAGAAACAAACCAAAGGCGTCAGGGTGAGCGGAGCAGTGGTATCGGTGGATGCAATCGGCTCGCGGGTTGTCCACTGCGTAGTCGAATCCCTTGTTTGATCTACCACCGCCCTCGCCAACGCGCTTTACGTATCGTGCCCTTTGATGCCAATGGTTCGACTACATTCCGTACGCTTTTCTTGCCCATCGCTACCCTCACTGCCCGGAATTCCGCTCACCATGACTAGGTGGAGATGAGTGTTGGTTTAATCAAAGAAAAAGGAACCAACCAAAGGCGTCAGGGTGAGCGGAGCAGTGGCATCGGTGGATGCAAACGGCTCGCGGGTTGTCCACTGCGTAGTCGCCCATTCGTCTCCGCTGCGCTCAGGGCCCTTGGTAGAATGACGTTGTGGCGCTTTCCCGACTAACGTGTTCCCAATGAGGGTTTGCGGGATGACGTCTGGCTTGTGCTGAGCAAGAAGGTTCGCTGGTTGTAGCAACCAACATATTTTGTCACCCAACGCTTCCCCAAAAAAAACCTTCGTGTCCTCACGCCTTTGCGGTTCAAACATATAGAGTAGCTGTCTCAAAAATATCATTGGAAATCAAGCCGCATATATTTATTATGCCTGAATTCCTTTTTGGAAACGGATTTATAATTTTGATTTATTCTACTTTATATGGTGATTTTTGGACTACTATTTACTTTTCTAAGCGTAACAATTTTTGGAATGATGACTGTGCTTTCATCCTTTTTTGAGAAAATGCTTTCAGATGAATTCTTTATTCTATTTATCGTACTATTCGCATTCTTTCTGTTGGGATTCATTTTCTTTGATAAAATTGCGCGTGTTATCCTCGGTCATAAAATTGATGAAAATTACGATGCTTCGCCCGGACATCAATATGATGTGGAGTTGAGAAAGGGAAATCTCGCCATTGGCAAAAAAGTCACCGGATTTTTTGCGATTGCCATACCTGTTTTTTATATCGTTTACATTTCGGTTAGCGGAACCATGATGCAAGGTCACGTGATGCAGTGGCTTAACCTTATTGTTCGCTGGTCGCACGTAGTTGCCGGAATCATGTGGATTGGGGCTTCGTTTTACTTCATCTTCCTTGAAAATAATCTGAATCGCACGAAAAATGTACGCGATGAACTCGCCGGAAATCTCTGGGCGATTCACGGTGGCGGGTTCTATTTCCTGGAGAAATACAAAGTCGCCCCAAAGGAAATTCCTAAAGATCTGCATTGGTTCAAATATGAAGCCTACATGACCTGGATCACAGGTTTTATGTTGCTTTGGCTGGTGTATTACATGGATCCGAGAGGATTTCTGATTAACACGTCCGTTGCTGATATTTCCGTAACCACGGCCATCCTGATTGGAATCGGAACCCTCATCGTCGGGTGGGTGGTGTACGATTTAATGTGCAAATCCCCCTTAATCAATAATTCCTATTTGTTTACGATTTTAGGATTGGTGCTTTTAACGGCTTTATCCTACTTTTTGGTGAATGTATTCAGCAGTCGGGCGGCGTTTATTCACGTTGGAGCTGTAATTGGCACAATCATGGCGGCAAATGTGTTTTTTATCATCATTCCGTCTCAAAAAGCCCTGGTTCGGGCGGCTATTTCGGGCGAACCTTTGGACGCATCCCTCGGAAAGAAATCGCAACAGCGCTCGCTTCATAACAACTATTTCACGTTGCCGGTCATTTTTATTATGATCAGTAATCACTACCCGAGTACATTTGGACATGAGTTCAACTGGCTCGTTTTGATGGGCATTGTTGTTGCAAGTGCGGGGATTAAGCATTACTGGAATTTGATGGAGCGCGGTCAGCACATGAAGTATATCTTGCCGTTTTCTGTGGCCGGATTGGTAGCCATTGCGTTAGTAACGTCTCCATTGGCTGATCAAAATGACGACGTGGATTTAACGGAACCGGTGAGCTTTATGAAGGTGCAAAGTATCATTCAGGCGCGGTGCCAAACGTGTCATTCACAGAATCCAGCTGACCCCATTTGGGGTGTGGCTCCGGGAGGCGTGATGTTCGATTCACCTGAGCAAATCAAAGCACAGGCCGATAACATTTTGCGAACAGCAGTCAGAACCAATTTTATGCCATTGGGAAATCTGACCAATATCACAGAAGAAGAACGTTTGGCTTTGCATCGCTGGATTTCTCAGGGCGCAAAGATTACGGATGATTGATAAGGGGATTTTAGGTCGACAATGGTTTATAACCCTTTCCCGAAATGAAGGAATTGCTTAGACGTTAATATTGTGTTACATTGTAATACAATAAATTAAATTCTACTGTCATGGATACAACTCTTACTATTCGAATTGACAAAGAACTGGAACAGCTTCTTGAAGATTCGGCAAAAAGATCCGGCCGGTCAAAAAGTGAAGTGATTCGACAGGCTTTAAAACGTCAGTTGGAGATCGAGTCATTTCAACAATTACGTAAAGAACTTTTACCCTATGGGGAAGCAAAGGGATGGCTCACAGATGAAGATGTTTTCCGTGAAATTTCGTAAGAATTTTTTATTTTTGCGATAAGGCAGAAGACAGTCATAATAACGGTTTAGCAAAGCCTTCTTAAAGTGTATCATGAAAATATTTTTAGATACAAATGTTTTAGTGAGTGCCTTTACAGCAAGAGGGTTGTTGAGCTACTAAGGGATAGATTACGCAGTGGACTACCTAACGAGCCTTTTGCACCATCCGATGCCACTGCTCAGCTCACCCTGATGCCTTTGGTTTTACTCTTTTTCTTATTGCTTTTTTGTTTGTTTACACCTACATATAACCCCACCCCGTCATGGTGAGCGGAATTCCGGGCTAGGTGACAACTAAAAACAAGTAGCACTCACGGAATGTAGTCGAACATCGGCAGCTAAAGGCGCGGTGCATAACGTGTCTGCTTCGCCGAACACGTTTGCGGGCCTGCCTGCCGTTGGATATGTTACAAAGCTATGTATATCAGAGTTCGTCAGGCGGGATGACGGTTGGATTACATAATCAAGATAATTACACTTATTTCCTTTCCAGAACAAGCGTGCGCATACCCTCGTATTCGGTGTCATCGGTAAGTTTGTATTCAAAATTACCTTTTTTGTAATCTATTCCGTACTCGTCAAGGATTCTCCCAAAATTGCTCATCATGGATGTACCGTTGAGGCGTAATGACCGGGTATGATGTTCATCTTTATTCACAAAAACGAGATACAACTTTTGTTTGGGGTCTGAACCGGGTTCTTTGGCAAGAGCCACATGATATTTTCTTGATAAATCGAGGCCAAGTTGTTGAACCATTGCTGAACTGATACTTAGATAACCGTTTTTGATTACCTTAATCGACGGTTCTTTGCTGTGGGCAGTGGTCATATTTGGAGTAAGAATTTCCAAATTCAGGTTCCGGTTCTTTTTTGGGGATGATTGCCCTTTACCTTGACTTTTAGATGTTTGTATGCGCTCAAATTCCACAGTCCTTTTACCATCATAAGTGGTTTCCCCCATGAAGGCATACCGGAATTTTGTGTTTTTAAAATCCATATCATGATCCACAAAAACATATTTGAAGGACAAGTGCATGGACGTTTGCATAAAAATAAGCTTACGGGTTGCTTTTGATGGTTTATCGAAGAAAACCAAATAAAGCTTTTCGGTAAGGGGAATGTCTTTTTCTTTGGCTATAGCAATGTGGTATGCTTTGCTTGTATTAATCCCAAGCTCACGCTCAAGGGCTCGGTTAAAAGCCAATACTCCGTTTTTGTAAATACTTACACCTGCCGAAATAACTTTCTGTCTGGATTTGTTTATAAGGAATTCAAGCTTCATGTTATATACTATTTCTTATATGAGGATTTATTTATATATATACTAAACATAAGGATAATTTATGAGCATATTTTGTGTGTGTTTCGGGGATTGTAGTTATGGTAGCGATTATTGGTTTATGCGTTGCAGAACTCATTCTGATTGTAACTCTTGACTGCGCTATTGGGTGTCCTTCTGTTGGTTCTACGCTAAATTCGTGTATTACTGGTGGGTTGTTCGTGCTATTTATCGTTACACTACTTGTTTGTGTTTCTGAGCCAGCAGTCACAGTCATTGTTGAGTTGTAGAAACCTGGACTAAATGTCATTGGAGGATAATAATGTAGTACGGTGCTTGTTCCACCATACGTGATAGTAGTTCCGTTTCCTACATTTAGTGTATATATTATGTTTGGCGTTGGTTCACCTAATGGTCGCTGTACGCTCGCATTTAGTAAGAATTCTATTGTTAATGGTGCTTGCCCTACAGCACTTGTGTTAGTATGATGAGTAAGTTGAGGACTGCTTGCTTCTTCTATAGTAAACGTGTGCGTAAGTGGGTGGCTTTCATCAACGACACAAAGGCCTGAGAATGGATCCTGAATATATCCATCCATACATTTTCCGCACAGACAATCGAGTGCAGGATTAGTACAGAATAGGCTTGTTTCGTGCGTATAATTAACATATGCGCCAACAAATATTGGCGCGCCAGTAGCGCTACACGCTTGAGCGACGTAGTCGCTGTTAATAACTTGGCAGTTGTCAAGGTTACATATTTGTTCTTCACCGTACACCGTTACCGGCATACATTCTATTTTTATGTCATTTGGAACTTCTGTTGCTCTTGCTTGGACGCACACTTCTCTATCGCCTGTTGTTGTGTGAAAACTTACTGGCGCAGTAAAGTTTTCTCGTCCCATAAATGTTTCTTCAGTAATCCAAGACCCCGTAGTAATACTGCTTCCTACTGCTCGTTGAAAGAAACGATATTGCAAGTGCGTGTATACACCCCAGTCTATGAGTGCTCTGTATTGCATAGGGGTATTTCTTTGTACATGCGTAGGTCCATCGATTTCTTCAATAAATACCGAAGTACTATATCCTTGACAGCCTCCAAATCCGTTTGGTTGTGTTCTTGTTGGGCAACAACACACACTTCTTAGTCCGCTTGTTGTATCGCTGCAGCTGTAGATGTGTCCTTGTACTTGTCCGTTGATTGTTCCTGCCTCACTTATTTTCGCAAGACATTGCTCATCTTCTGCAAAATTACATGCTCCAGTTACTACTTGACAGCTATTCCAGTTGCCTGTTATTTCTTGCGGGAATACTCCTGGTCCACTCACGTGTCCTTGCCCGTTGTCATCTGCAATGGTTATCATTGGTTGTATAGTAAGAGGTCCTTCTTCTAAGAATATGTCTTGGTTACAGCAGAGAACGTGTGTAAATGTGTCGTAGTTGAGTGGTGCTGCGTGCGCGTTGCTTGGTGCACTCACACTTGCGATAGCTGTTTCTTCTGCTCCACAGCTACTTCGTATCTCACACGCACCCACGTTTGCTGTAGCTGTTGGGAGTGTTACGAGGAGTGCTACGCCCAATAATATTATGAGCGTTATGTTTGTATGTGTTCTTGCATTCACCACTTCAACATTTTTTTAACAGTTAAGATATTTAAATACTACTGTTCGTGTACTGCTTACTACAGTAATAACTAGCGACATAATCTGTGTTTGTACTGTATAAAAAACGTTTTTTTAACTTGCTTTTCGTATAGGTGCATACATGTTTTGTGTTTCTGCTTCTTCGTTTCGTCGCTTCATATGCTCACGTAATTGTTGATTTTTTGCGATTACGTCTTGTATGTATGTTCTTTGTAGGTGTGATTGTTCTAGTCGTTCTGTCAAGTCAGTACCAGTAGGTATTGCTGAAGTAGTATACGGTCTTCCTTTACTATCAAGAATCATTGATTCATACGTATTATTTCCTTCTTTGTCCGTATATTGTTTTAGTGGGTCGAGTAGTTGTATTCGTTCATTACTGCTTGTTTGAGAAGTACCTTCTTGGTTTGGCATGATAAACACATCATCCACCATTCCCGTAAACAAATTAGCGATTCTTGCTCGTTTAATATCATATACTGTAGGTCGTATTACTCCACTTTGTCCGTCATACGTTACTGATTGATGCGGCAGTGTAAGGTCAGGAGCGTTGCTTGGGTCTCCTGATATTGCGTTATAAAACCCTACTCCTCCAAATACTTCTTCATGAAACGCTTTGATTAATATTGCATCCCATGATGGATTATTTGTTGGATCGCTTGCTTTGCTTTGTATTTGTGTAAATATGTTTCCTATGTTGTCTGGTTCCCAACCATATATGTGCAGTCTTCCCCGTACTCCTGGTGGTGTGTGACTCCATGGGAGTATGAGTAATCTGTTGTATCCTGTTACGTTGTTTAATGGGTTTACTGATAATGAATCCACTTCAGTTATTGTTCTGTCCTCGCCAAGTATTGGCCGTACATAATTCTCGAATTCTGTTAATATAATGTTTCTTACATGCTCTGTCAAGTAGCTTGTTTCGTCAAGAGGTTCTACATAAGAAATGTGTGCAAGAATTATTTCGTCAGGAACTATTCCATGGCTGCCTTCCCTAAAACCATTAAACGTTCCTGGAGCAGTAGGTAGTATGTCCGGGTTCATGTTCCAACGACTTATTCCTGCATTACTTTCATAGTGAGTCCATATATTCCAGTGCCTAAACCCTGTCGAGTTTGACACGTCACCTATCTCACCAACAGAAGCTAACTCGCCCGTTATTGCACCAGTAATATCTCTAAGATAATAATCTATAACACGCATTTCTTGTGTTGTTGGCCCTATTGTTCTTTGTGTAAGGTAGCTAAATGGTTCGCCTTCTTTTGTGAAACCTGCGTGTACTAGCGCACCTAGAGGAATGGTGAATACTCCTTCTGTGTTATATGTTGTGTCAGCACTTGCGGTGCCAGGGTTTTTAATAATAAATGGCATAAGTGATTCAGGAAGGTCGCCTACGTAGCTTCTTACTAAGATGTTGTTTGTTGGCGTCACCGCGTATTCTTGTGTTTGTTGTGTTTCTCCGCCTACTGTTGTTTTTACTTTCATGGTGTATGCGTGGGTTCCTTGTTCTGTTGCTATAAAACAGAAATTATTAATGCTTAACCCAGCACTATTGCTTTCTAGTAGTATTGTTTCTAGTGTTGCGGTTCCTAAGTCCACCACAGTTTCTAATTCTTCTTGAGTTAAACATACTTCCTCACCAATAATTCCTCCTGCAGTCAGTACTCCTACGTGTGGGTTTGTTGGCGAAAATGAAACGTTTGCGCTGTACGTTCCTTCGTCTCCGTCTTGCACATCTAGCATGCTTGTGTGCGTTTCATAACCAGGTTTTGAAACTACTTGTTCAAACACCCCGTTTGAGAGTGTTGTTGTTTGTGCTTCTGGAGTGAATTCTTTTACGAATATTGGTGTGTGTGCGTATGTGCTTCCTCTCGTGTTTCCTGTGTGCGTTATTTTTGCTGTTTGTGATATTCCTTGTGTGCTAAAGTTTATGAGGTATACTCCTGCTGATAATCCGTCTAGGTTAAATGTAGTATTGTATTCTCCTGCTCGATAATGACTTGTTGGTATGTCAAGTATTTTTCTTCCTAGTATGTCGTAGACTCCTATGTTTATTGTTCGGTCTATTTCTGTTCCAAATGTTACGCTTCTTCGTCCCGTTCCCGGGTTTGGGCGTACATCGCCTATGGTAAATGCTCTTGGTAATTGTGTTTCTCGCTCAGCATCAACACTGCTAAAGACTATTTCTGCTAGTCCATTCGCATCAGTAACGCCTGATGCGATGCTTGCTCCGTCACGAAGTATTTCTACGTTCGCACCTACTGCAGGGCGATCCTGCACGTTATTATTCACTGTTGTTTGTTGCGTTACTGTTTGTCCATCGCGTAAAAGGCGAGTCGTGGCATCCAGAACAGGTTGCCCATCAAGGGAATTTGTCACGGAAACCGACACTGTAACCGTTTCCTGAGCGGTGGCGGTCAGGGTGGTGAATGTCGTAAAACACATCAATAAACAAATCAGAAAACGCATCATTGGATTCCATTAAGAGCCATAAATTAAGTACCTGATAAATATGGGAAATCGGGTTGAAAGTTGCAAGCAGGGGATTTAATTCAGAATGCAGAATACAGAATTATCTTCACCGGCTTCTCGGCAGGTCAGGGTTGGAAGGTCCCGCATAACGTGTCTGCTTCGCCAGACACGTTTGCGTGATCACGCTTCGACACACGATGTCATCCCGGAAACGCCCGCGTATGCAGGTTGTACAGGCAATACTTGTTACGGCGTTATCCGGGAACTTCCGGCTCGGAAATGGTTTTCGGGTGGATTCCGCGTTAGCGGGGAAGTTGGCAGCGCTACGTGTCCGCTAACGCGGATTCGGGCATGGTCGTAGTTCAGGGTTGGAAGGTCCCGCATAGCCCTCGCGCTCTTTTCCGGTTATTGAACTCCCAATGGGGGCTTGCTGGAAGACGCTACAACCCATGTCAGGATTCGTAACTCCTGACAGTCTTTGTCGATTGCCAAAAGGAGCAAAGCAGGTTGTCAATTTCTTCCAGAAGTAGTACTTTAGTATCAATATGAAAACAGAACTTGTTACAACTCTCAAGCGGCAGGCGACAAAACTCTTAAAGGAACTCAGAGAAAAAAAAGAGCCTGTTTTGATTACTGAACACGGAAAGCCGTCTGCTTATTTGGTTGACGTTGATCATTTCGAAAACATTCAAAAAAAACTAAAACTTTTGGAAGGCTTGGCCAGAGGAGAAAAGGCCATACTTGAAGATCGGGTTGTGTCTCATGCTGACGCCAAAAAGCGTATGGCGCGATGGCTCGAGTAATTTGGACAGAACCTGCTTTGCAGGAGCTCGATGAAATAGCTGATACATCTCTTTAGACAATCCAACAGCGGCAAAAAAACTGGTTCGTGAAGCTTTCAAACGTGTTGACTATTTGGCTAATTATCCCAAAAGTGGTAAACGTGTTGAGGAGTTTGACGAATCTGTCTATAGAGAAATCGTACTGCCACCTTGCAGGATTTTTTATCGGTTATCGGATGCAATTGTCTTCATCATCCATTTAATCAGAGAAGAGCAATTGCTTCATTTTGACATTTTAAGGTTTCGGTAAACGAGGATTTAATGGGTCTTTGTTTTTCCGTTTGACCAGAGCATACTTTTCTGATCTGTAAACGATTTGTAATTTATATTCATACTTTGGTCTTTAATAGCCAAAATTCAAACCCATATTTAGAATGGTTCGAAAATTTATTGAATTATGAAAATCATTACTTCTAATAGAGTATTGGTTTCTGGTGAATGTAGAAAAGCCGCTGTTTTAATGCGGGATGGAAAAATTGCGGATGTGTTTTTTGAGGATGAAATCCCATCCCATATCCCAACAGAAGATTTTGGAAATGATGTGATTATGCCCGGACTCATTGATGCGCACGTTCACATAAACGAACCGGGGCGAACCGATTGGGAGGGCTTCGAAACAGCCACAAAAGCCGCTGCGGAAGGAGGTGTTACAACTTTGGTTGATATGCCGCTGAACAGTTCTCCGGTTACGACAAATCTTGAGGCTTTTAATCAAAAACTCGAAGCCACAAAAAACAAATTATATGTTGATTGTGGATTTTATGCCGGACTCATCCCCGGAAATGAATCTGAAATCGAAGCTTTATTGGATGCCGGCGTTCTGGGCGTCAAAGCTTTTTTGTGTCATTCCGGGATTGATGATTTCCCTAATGCAACGGAAAAAGAATTGCGGAACGTGATGCCACTTCTGGCAAAACGGAATATCCCACTTTTGGTTCATGCCGAACTTGTGGATGATAAAGCGCCGGAAGTTCATCATCCCCAAAAATATCAGGAATACATGCTTTCGCGACCGGAGCACTGGGAAATTAATGCCATCAAATTGATGATTGATTTGTGCAGGGAAACGGGATGCCGGGTTCACATCGTGCATTTGGCGGCGGCTTCGGCCATTCCGATGCTGGAAAAAGCCAAAAAAGAAGGGTTGCCGATCACTGTGGAAACTGCGCCTCATTATCTGTTCTTTTCGTCTGAATCCATCCCCGATGCGGATACCCGATATAAATGCGCGCCACCAATCCGGAATGAATCAAACCGAAAAGCTCTCTGGCAAGGCCTGAAAAATGGGATAATCGATTTTGTGGCGACAGACCATTCACCCTCGACTTTGGACTTAAAAGAAATAGAAAGTGGAAATCTGGTGAAGGCGTGGGGTGGTATTTCATCTCTTCAATTGCTTTTGCCGGCATTTTGGACAGCGGCGAGAAAAGAAGGATGTACTATTCAGGATATCGCGAAATGGACGAGTTTAAATCCGGCATCATTTCTTGGATTGAACACAATTGGCGAAATTAAAAAGGGGATGAAAGCGAACATCACCGTTTGGAATCCGGACGAATCATCTAAAGTGGATGTGAAGAAGTTGTATCACAAAAATCCGTGTTCGCCTTATGATGGAGTGGAGCTTTTTGGTGTAGTCAAGGCAACCTTTTTGAACGGTGAAAAGATTTCAAATAATAGGCACATTTCCGATAAAGCCGCCGGCTCAATTATCCTGAAATACAGAACGTGAATTACTGCCTATCATTTGTTACATTAAAGGTTCCCTTGTGCATATTGATATAGTTAGTCCGAGATAAGAATAAAATCGGATTGAAGGGATGATAAGGAAGCCGGTTTACTGTCGATTGGTAACTCTGCTGGAAAAATCTTGTCAGGTCTTCCGAAATTCAGAACATGACTTCTCACTATGTGAATAAAAAATTATTAATAATTAAGGATTTACAATTATAATTCCAGGAAACTATTTGGAAACAAAAGTAAAAATATCATTCAGTGAACAAGCTCACCGAATTCAAAACCGAATAAATGAGTTGGCCGTAATTTCTGAAATGCCGGTTGGCATTACGCGCCGGTATGGAACAGATGCTTTCATAAAAGGCCGTTCATTGATACAAAAATGGATGGATGAAGCGGGCTTGCAAACAAGAATTGATAGCATCGGAAATTTACGCGGTCGCTGGCCATCTGCAAATCCGAACGCCAAAACCTTTGTCATTGGTTCACATATAGATACTGTAATTAATGCTGGGCGTTTTGATGGTTCACTTGGTGTGCTGATGGGTTTGGAAATGGTAGAAGCTAATACTATTTCTGATTTACCGTTCAATATAGATATCGTTGCATTTTGTGATGAAGAAGGGTCTCGGTTCCACACCACTTATCTCGGAAGTAGTGTTTTAGCGGGTTCGTTTAATTACAGTTTTTTAGAACGATGCGATAATGATGGACTGAGTCTGGGTATAATTGTTAAAAACTGCGGTGGTGACCCTGAAAAAATACTTTCAGATGCTATGAAAAAACAGGAGTGGTTGGGATATTTTGAGATTCACATTGAACAAGGCCCGGTTTTGTACAAAAAAAATATTCCTGTAGCGGTAGTTTCCAGTATTGCTGGTCAATTCAGATTAGAGCTTAGGTTAATTGGTAATGCCGGACACGCCGGAACGGTGCCCATGAATATGCGACAAGATGCCCTGAGTTGTGCAGCTGAATGCGTGCTTGCTATTGAATCGGTTGGCAAGAATCACAAAGATAAAATGGTGGCTACGGTTGGTAAATTAGATGTGATACATGCAGCAAGCAATGTGATTCCCGGTGAAGTTCGCTTTACCATTGATATGCGCTCCCCGAATATCGATTTTCTTCAAGATATTAAAAATCAATTAATTGATAGAATAAGTGCAATCTGTGATTCCCGGAATATACATTTTTCGTGTGAAGTGGTTCAGGAGTCGAATCCGGTTTACTGTGACCCAGAACTTAATAATCTACTGGCTGAGTCAGTGAGAGAATCGGGCTTTGAATTACTCGAACTCTACAGCGGTGCCGGTCATGATGCCGTTGCAATAGCAGGCGTAGCACCCATATCAATGATGTTTGTTCGCTGTTTTGAAGGCATCAGCCACAATCCAAAAGAAGATGTAGAACTAAAAGATATTGAAGCGGGATTAAAAGTCGCTCAAACGTATATTAAAAATCTAATTCAAAAATATAAAAACTAACATGGAAATTTCCGCATTAACACGCTCTTTAACTAAACCAAATCATGCCATTATCGCTCCGGATGGATACATCAATTCGAGAATTCCTGGCTGGAACAATTGCACGGTGAATGTGATTATCAATGAACAAATGGGCGCAAATTTCTCTCAGACATTTATCACCCTTGAGGATTCCGGTTCGCTAATTGGAAAAACAAAGGTATCACAGATTTTTTTCTACGTGGTAGAAGGCCGATGCACAGCAACGGTTGGTGGAATGACGAAAGAGCTGAAAAAAGGACATTTTGTGTATATCCCCGTTGGAAAATCATACTCCTTTAATCAACCGGATGCAGGCACTCAACTGATTACCTTTCATAAGGAATACGAATCGTTGGAAGGCTATAAAATACCGGAAGTCCTGTTTGGTAATCAAGCCGATGTTCCCGGACCGGATTATTTGGATGATCCGGCTTTAAGGCTTCAGGTTTTACTTCCAGAGGAAAATCCATCATTCGATATGGCTGTGAATATCTTCACCTATGATCCCGGTGGACACCTGCCTTTTGTGGAAACACACATTATGGAGCACGGGCTCATGTATCTTCAGGGACAGGGGATTTATATGCTAGATCACGAGTGGTATCCTATTAAAAAAGGAGATTCAATCTGGATGAAACCCTATACACAACAATGGTTTACAGCAATGGGAAAAGAACCGGCTGTCTATATTTATTACAAGAATGTGAATCGTTTCCACACAAAAGAATAAAAGGTGAATTAGGATGATATCAATTGATTTTTGACAAATTAGCTTTTTTATAAATGATACACCTTGTACAGGCTTCATTGCAACAAAGGCACGACCTGTCAGGATTCCCAACTCCTGATAGGTCTTACTACAGTCAAATTTTGACAAAATATTAGCAGGATTTCAACGAAATCAGATATGTATGACAATAGAAGAAATTAACAAAACAGATGATGAATTAATAATTGAACAGTTCATGATGTGTTGCGGATCAACAAACTGGGCGCAGGCGATGGCTGATGCACGACCGTTCGACTCAGCGGAAGATCTGCATACTACTGCTGTTGCGATTTGGCAGGGACTTGAGGATTCGGATTGGCTGGAAGCATTTACGCATCATCCCAAAATTGGAGATATTGAAAATTTGCGGAAAAAGTTTGCATCAACCGCTGAATGGGCCGAAGGAGAACAAAGCGGTGCGGCACAGGCCTCGGAAGCTGTTTTAAAAAAGCTTGCAGATTTGAACAAGGTATATGAAAAAAAGTATGGATATATTTTTATCGTTTGCGCTACCGGAAAAACGGCTGAAGAAATGCTTGCGCTTCTCGAAAACAGATTAGACAATCCAAAAGAAAAAGAATTAAAAATAGCCGTTGGCGAACAACAAAAAATTACTACGATTCGACTCAATAAATTACTTGCATGAAGACATCACTTACCATAGAAAAACTTACACCTGTTTTGGCGACCATCGCAAAAGCGAATGATGAATTCGATTCCTTTTATCCAGGTGAATCTAATGCGCGACAGGCAATTCACACGGTTTATGGCGGCGCTCAGATTTTTAAAGCTGAAACCGCAGAACGTTTGGGTCAGTTGGCCATGCGTTCACTGGAAGAAAACGCTCCTGATTTTGTGAAATTTGCGAAAGCGCTCCACTTAAAAGGAAGCGACTCATTTCCGGAAACGGATGCAGATATTGCAACGCTCGCATCATCCTTAAAAAAAAATACTGATGGTGCACGTAAAAAAAATCCGGACGCCTGGCTGGCTTATACGGTCTATGAAAGGGTTGTGAATAAGCTCAAAACCGAAGCTTTAGAAGATTTCCGGATTGATTTTGAAGATGGATATGGAAATCGTCCGGATGCCGAAGAAGACAGCGATGCCGAACGAACCGCGCTTGAAGTTGCCAAAGGAATGCGTGAAGGCACATTGTCGCCATTTATCGGGATTCGTATAAAGCCATTTACGAAAGAATTGGCGAAACGCTCGCTTCGCACTCTCGATATTTTCCTGACTACTCTGTTGAATGAAACCAGCGGAAAACTCCCTGATAATTTTGTGGTTACCATCCCCAAAATTGTCTCAGTGGACGAAGTGGAAGCATTCGTGAGTGTGCTCGAAGCCATCGAAGAAGCCAACAATCTGGAAACCGGAACCATCAAACTGGAATTGATGATTGAAACACCTCAATCCCTTATTGACCGCAATGGCAGGATTTTGCTTTCTCAGTTAATTCCGGCTTCAAAGGGACGTTGTGTCGGTGCGCATTTCGGTGTGTATGATTACACGGCTCAAGTTAATATCACGGCTGATTATCAGAGTATGGATCATCCGGCGTGTGATTTTGCCCGCCACATGATGAAGGTTTCATTTGCAGGAACCGGAATCAATATTTCGGATGGCGCGACGAATATTATGCCTGTTGGACCGCACAGAGCAGAAAAAGGTAAAACATTGACTCCATCACAAAATCAGCAAAATAAAGAGGTTGTTCATCGTGCGTGGAGAATCATGTTTGATCACGTAAATCACTCACTGAAACACGGATATTACCAGGGATGGGATTTGCACCCGGCTCAATTTCCGATTCGGTATGCAACGGTGTATTTATTTTTCCTGAGAAATCTGGAAGAAGCAACGTTGCGACTCAAAACATTTGTGGAGCGCGCGGCGCAGGCTACACTTGTCGGGGATGTTTTTGATGATGCTGCCACCGGACAAGGATTGTTGAATTACTTCTTGCGTGGATACAATTGCGGGGCCATTACCTTAGAGGAAATTGAAGCGACCGGATTAACGTTAGAAGAAATACAAGGACGCTCATTCGTGAAAATCCTGGAAAAACGTAGAAAATAATTATAAAAATAATGAACCACGAAGACGTGAAGGCACAAAGTTTTGAATTAGGAGTTTTTCCTTTCCTTTATAAATAATCTTAGAGACTTTGAGCCTTGGTGGTTTAATAAAATAGAAGAAATTATGAAAAGTCCGATTACAACACATGTACTTGATACCGCCAACGGATATCCCGCTGAGGGAATTGAAGTGGTGCTTGAAAAAAAATCTGAAAATGGAAATTGGGATGAAATAGCCCGTGGAAAAACGAACAGCGATGGACGCATAACGGATTGGTTGCCAAGTGATAAACCAGCACAGATTGGAGTATATCGGGTTACGTTTTTGGTTGAAGCATATCTGAAATCACAGAATACCAGTGAAATATTTTATTCAGAAATTCCTGTTATTTTCCATTTGAATACGCCAAAATTGCATTACCACATTCCATTGTTGTTAAATCCATTTGGATATTCGACGTATCGCGGAAGTTAAAATAATACACGGTTTATCCGTCAAAAATCTATAAAACATGCTGATTACTGAATTCATTCTGAACAACAAACTCATCAAAACGCCGGTTTCGCGTGGAATCACGCTACTGGATTTTATCCGCTACGAACAGCGATTGAGTGGCACAAAAATCGGATGTCGGGAAGGCGATTGTGGCGCTTGCACCGTTTTAATAGGTGAACTGATTGATGGAAAGATGAAGTATCAAAGCATGACGTCATGCATCACACCACTCGGAAATGCGCGGAATAAACACGTGGTTACCATTGAAGGACTGAATATGGATGACCTGACGCCCGTTCAGCAAGCTATGGTCAATCAAGCCGGAACGCAGTGCGGATTTTGCACAGTCGGATTTGTGGTTTCATTAAGCAGTTACTGTTTAACTGCCGAAAAACCAACTTTGGAAGGAGCTATCGCCTCCATTGATGGAAATATTTGTCGCTGCACAGGCTACAAATCTATTGAGCGGGCGGCAGCCGATTTAACTGAAATGCTTGTAGATAAAAACCTGGAAGACCCTATTAAGTGGCTTGTTAATAATAAGTTTATACCCGATTATTTTTTGGAGATTCCTGAGCGCCTCATAAACCTGAATAATCCCAAACCAACATTAAACGGACGTCTTGTGATTGGTGGTGGAACCGATTTGTTTGTGCAGCGCCACGATGATATTGCCGATGAAGAAATTGGTTTAGTTCTCGATCGTCCGGAAATGAGGAAAATCGAAATACGAGATGGTCATGTTTTTCTGGGGTCAGCCACAACCGCAACAAATTTGCTCAAATCGCATGTTATGAATGGCCTGTTTCCAAATTTATGGAAACACATGAAGTTGGTTTCATCCACTCCCATCAGGAATATGGGAACCGTTGCCGGTAATTTTGTTAACGCTTCCCCAATTGGAGATTTAACGGCCTTTTTTATGGCACTCGGAAGCAGTGTTCATTTACGCGATGATGTGGGAAATGTGCGTGAAGTCAAACTCAGTGAATTTTATCTGGATTACAAAGTCTTGAACAAAAAAGCCGATGAAGTCGTGGCTGAGATTTCGTTTCCTGTTCCTGAAGAAGGAACTCTTTTTAATTTTGAAAAAGTCTGCAAGCGCACCTATCTCGATATTGCAACCGTAAACACGGCGATTCAAATTAAGGTTGATGCAGATATCATAACACACATCAATTTAAGCGCCGGTGGAGTCGGGCCAACGCCGAAATATCTGGGCGAAACGTGCGCTTTCCTTACCGGAAAATCCATCAGCAAAGAAATTATTGCGGATGCAAGCGATATCATCCAAACAGAAATATCGCCCATGAGTGATGTTCGAGGCTCGAAAGAGTATAAGCGTTTGTTGCTCAGACAACTTTTCCTCGCACATTTCGCAGAACTTTTCCCTGAACACATAAACGTATCGGAGCTCGTATGAAAAACATTGACTCAGCAGGACACGTAACCGGTAAATCCATTTATTTGGATGATGTAAACACACATTGGGGAACGCAATATTCTGTAGTTTTTGATGCGCCGGTCGCCCATGGAATCATCAAAAAAGTGGATTATTCGAAGGCAAGAGCACTTCCGGGAATCACGAGAATTTTCACCTATGAGGACATCCCCGGAGAGAATCAAATTGGTGGAATTATTCCGGATGAACCGCTTTTTGCAGAAAAAGATATTCATTTTTGGGGACAGCCCATCGCTTTAATTGTAGGGGAAAGTGAAGTCATTTGCCGAAAAGCCCGCAAACTGATTGAAATCGAAATTGAAGAATTGCCGGTGATTACAGATCCCAGGGAAGCCTTTCAGAAAAATCAACTCATTGCGCCACCACGCACGTTCAAACTCGGCGATCCAGATTCGGTTTGGGATTCGTGCGAATATGTGTTTGAAGGTCGTGCTGACTCCAACGGACAGGAGCATTTGTACATCGAAACCCAGGGTGCGTATGCCTGGCAAATGGAAAATGGTAACATCAAAATTGTGACTTCCACACAAGGTCCAACCGCCGTTCAACGAACAGCAGCCAAAGTTCTGGGCGTGTTTATGCACAATATTGAAGTGGATGTTACGCGACTTGGCGGTGGATTTGGCGGTAAGGAAGATCAGGCAACGCCCTGGGCGGTGATGGTCGCATTGGCGTCAAAACTTTTGAATGTTCCTGTAAAAATGTCTATGCATCGTATGGATGATATGCGAATGACCGGAAAACGTCATCCGTACAGCTCGGATTACAAAATTGGCCTGGATAAAAATCACAAAATTTTGGCGTATGAAGCCATGTTTCATCAAAATTCAGGAGCAGCAGCCGATTTATCTCCGGCGGTTTTGGAGCGTACACTTTTCCACGCAACCAACACGTATTTTGTGCCCAATGTAAAAGCCACCGCAGCCTGTTGCAGAACAAATTTGCCCCCAAATACGGCTTTCCGTGGATTTGGTGGACCGCAGGGAATGTTTGTTATGGAATCAGCCATAGCAAGAGCAGCGAATGAGTTGGGCGTACCCGCTTATGAAATTCAGCGGAAAAATTTATTGAAAGATGGAGATGAGTTTTCTTATGGACAAATTGCAGATTTTGTCTGGGCAGAAAAATCATGGGATGATGCTTTAAAAACCTACAACTTCAAAAAGAAGGAAGCCGAAGTTGCTGCTTTTAACAAAGAAAACAGTCGGTTTAAAAAAGGATTGGCCGTTCAGCCGATTTGTTTTGGGATTTCGTTCACAAACACCCAAATGAACAATGCCCGCGCGCTTGTTCATGTGTATTCGGATGGAAGTGTGCATATCAGCACTGGCGCTGTTGAAATGGGACAAGGCGTGAATACCAAAATGGTACAAATTGCCATGCACAATTTTGGAGTGCCTCTGTCGCGCGTGCGGATCGATACCACAAATACAACCCGCGTTGCCAATACATCCCCAACTGCTGCCAGCGCCGGTGCAGATTTGAACGGCAAAGCACTGGAAATGGCGTGTTCAGCCATCCGTGAACGTTTGTTGGAACTCGCCACAAAAGAACTGGGCGTTGAAGCCGCTGAGCTTTCTCTTGAAAATGAGATGGTTCATCATCAATCAAAAGAAACCGGATTGTCCTGGCTTGAATTAATCAATAAAGCATTTTGGGCGCGGATTTCCTTATCCGAAAAAGCGCATTATTCCACTCCAAAAATTCACTTCGATAAGTCCAAAGAAAAAGGCCATCCATTCGCCTATCATGTGTATGGAACCGCCATTCTGGAGGTGAAAGTTGATTGCATTCGAGGCACGTATGAATTTGAGTCGGTGGATATCGTTCATGATTTTGGAAAGAGCATGAACACTTATGTCGATCAGGGTCAGATTGAAGGCGGCGTGGTTCAAGGCATCGGATGGATGACGTTGGAAGATTTACAATATAACGTACAAGGTCGATTGCTATCCAATGCGCTTTCGACGTACAAAATTCCGGATATTTACTCCGTGCCAAAATCCATCCAAATCAAACATTTGGATACTGAAGGACACGAGCTGGCTATTAAAAAATCTAAGGCTGTAGGTGAACCGCCACTTATGTACGGTCTCGGGGCCTATTTCGCGATTCAAAATGCGGTTAAGGCATTCAATCCGGAGTGTGAGCTGAAATTCGATGCACCGTACACTCCCGAAAAAGTATTGATGAGTTTGTATGAAAATAAATCGCTCAAACTGTCTCCGAAACCAAGCGTATTGGTTGCGGTCAATGGGAAATAGGGGAGAACACACTTGAATTTCTGGAAAGAACTCCTTGGACTCATCCGCCAAAACAAAAAAGTGGCGGTGCTTTTGGTGCTTGAAAGTACGGGAAGCAGTCCGGGTCGACAAGGATTCAAAATGGCTGTTACCGATTCTGGAGAAATGATAGGCTCCATCGGTGGTGGAATTATGGAGCAAAAACTGGTGGAACTGGCAAAATCACAATTGGGAAATGGAAGGTTTCAGCCTTTCATAAAAAAGCAGATTCATCGTTCTGATGCCGAAAAAGATCGCTCCGGAATGATATGCTCCGGCGAGCAAACGGTGAGTTTTTATTTTTTGGATGAAGATGACCAACCGCTGCTTGAAACCATTCAAAATCGCGATTCGGCAATTTCAATTGTAGCAAATGAAAGCAGAATTAGAGTTGAACCCGGAGATTCCGAATCGAAGCAATTTCAGTTCAGTCAAACGGATGAAAAAAGGTGGGAATTCAGGGAACAGCTTGATGTACAGGTTACGGCATATATTTTTGGAGGCGGACACGTTGGCCTTGCTATGAGCCGGATGATGTCGCAGCTGGATTTTAAGGTGGTTGTGTTTGATGACCGAGAAGGATTGAATACGCTTCAAAAGAATGAGTATGCTGATGAAATCCACATTATAGACTACAAGATATCGGATGAATATGTGCCTGAAGGAGAACATACGTATGTGATAATCATGTCATTTGGGTACAGGCCTGACGAAGTTATAATCCGGCGTTTATTGGGCAAAAAATTCAAATATATTGGATTGATGGGGAGTCAGCACAAAATCGAAACCATGTGGAAAAGCCTCCGAAATGACGGATTCAGCGAATCTGATTTAAACCGGGTTCACTCCCCAATCGGAATCCCTATTCACAGCAAAACCCCGGTCGAGATTGCGGTGAGTATTGCCGCGCAGATTATTGAGGTGAAGAATCGGGGGTGAGTTTTGAAGGGAAAAACTCAGTTTTGAAATCAAAGATTATTTTTTACACAAATGCACAAATGCACAAATGCACGATGGCACAAAGGTTGAAAGGGTGAAAGGGTGAAAGGGTGAGTCAACCCATTTCTTCTAAGGTTGCCTTAAGTTTAGTTATGGCGGTTTTTGTGTCATCCAGTTTTTTGCGTTCTTTTTCTACGACCTCGGCAGGGGCATTATTAACAAACTTTTGGTTTGATAATTTTCCGGAGATGGATTTTAAAAAACCTTGCAAACGCTGAATTTCTTTTTCGAGCTTTTCACGCTCTTTATCCAAATCGATATGCTCGGCCAGTGGAATAAAAAGCTCGATTCCCTGAACCAGTACACTTGCGCATTGAGATGGTTTTTCAATAGACGAATCAATCTGAACAGATTTGATTTTTTGGAGTTTTTGTATCAAATCAGAAACAAATTCAACGCTTTCAACCTGATTTGAATCTTTGGATCGAATGAGTAACTCGAGCTCAATATTTGGAGAAATATTGTTTTCCGCTCGAATATTCCTGATACTGGAAACAAATTCCTGCATCAGGCTAAAACGATTTTCAATGGCTTCGTTTATGCGCTCTGATTCAAGAACAGGCCAGGTAGAAACAATTAATGCTTCATCGGGTTTTCGAGGCTGAATGCGTTGCCAAATTTCTTCCGTAATAAACGGTGTGAAGGGATGTAACAATTTCATCAATTGCTCAAAAATCCCCAAGGCTCGTTCCAAACGTGCAGACTCAATTTTTTGCCCCGGCTGATCCGGTTTGATTAGTTCGATGTACCAATCGCAGAAATCATCCCAAACCAGAGAATATACTTTTTGAAGCGCCTCACTCAGTCTGAATTCTTTGAAACTCTGCTCCATTTCTTCAATAGTGCGGTGCAAACGCGACATCATCCAGCTGTCAGGAAGGAAATGCTCATCCATTTCCAGCGTTGGTATGTAGGTTTTGCCTACTTCCATATTCATGGATAAAAAGCGAAATGCGTTCCAGATTTTATTGGAGAAATTGCGTCCTTGTTCGCAAAGCGATTCATCAAATAACAAATCATTTCCGGCAGGGGAGGAGAAAAGCATTCCGGTTCGTGTTCCATCCGCGCCAAACTGCTCGATGAGTTTGATAGGATCGGGTGAATTTCCGAGAGATTTTGACATTTTGCGTCGTTGTTTATCTCGCACAATTCCGTGATAATACACGTTTGAGAACGGTTTTTCACCTTTAAATTCGTATCCGGCCATAATCATCCGTGCAACCCAGAAAAACATGATTTCGGGTGCTGTGACCAAATCATTGGTCGGGTAGTAGTAATTTATTTCTTTTCCATCCGGATTTTTGAATCCATCAAAAACCGAAATCGGCCACAGCCAGGAGGAAAACCAGGTATCAAGGGCATCTTCATCCTGATGAATTTGAACATTCACATCACCGGATTTTTCACGGGCTTTTTCCAAAGCTTCGGCTTCCGTTTTTGCAATTACATAGTCATTTTCGCCACTTCCGTAATACCACGCCGGAATCCGGTGTCCCCACCACAATTGACGTGAAATGCACCAATCATGGACGTTTTCCATCCAGTTACGATAGCTGTTTTTGAATTTATCGGGATGAAAACGGATAGTGTCATTCATCACATTATCAAGTGCCGGTTTTGATACTTCACTCATTTTCAAAAACCACTGAAGGGAAAGCCGGGGTTCTATAACAGCGTCGGTACGTTCAGAATATCCAACCTTGTTTTTAATATCCTCAACTTTAATCAAATTGCCAAGTTCTTCCAATTTGGAAACCATGAGTTTACGGGCTTTAAAACGGTCTTCACCTATAAAAAAGCCGGCTTTTTCACTCAGGGTTCCATCATCATTCATCATATCGATAATGGGCAGATTGTGACGCAAACCGATTTCGTAATCATTTATGTCATGAGCCGGCGTAACCTTGAGGCAACCTGTACCAAAATCCATTTCAACATAATCATCAGCAATAATGGGAACTTCGCGTTCAATTACAGGAACAATGACGGTTTTGCCAATCAAGTGCTGATAGCGTTCATCTTTTGGATTGACACAAATTGCGGTGTCGGCCAGAATGGTTTCGGGTCGAGTTGTGGCAATCGTAACATATTCGTCTGTATTTTTTATCTGATAACGAACGTGATAAAACTTGGAGTTTATTTCTTTATGAATGACTTCTTCATCCGATAAAGCTGTTTTCGCGATAGGATCCCAGTTCACCATTCTGAGTCCGCGATAAATTAATCCTTTATCATAAAAATGGATAAAACAATCGATTACGGCTTCGTACAGATTTTCCTCGAGCGTAAAACGGGTTCGTTGCCAGTCGCAGGAGGCACCCAGTTTACGAAGTTGTCTCAGGATTGTACCTCCGTAGGTGTTAGTCCACTCCATAGCATGTTTGGTGAACTCATCGCGGGTTAAATCACTTTTTTTGATGCCTTTTTCGCGAAGTTGTGCCACAACTTTAGCTTCCGTAGCAATTGAAGCATGATCGGTTCCGGGAACCCAACAGGCATTTTTACCCAACATTCTGGCACGACGAATGAGTACATCCTGAATCGTATTATTCAACATGTGCCCCATGTGTAACACACCGGTAACGTTTGGTGGCGGAATCAGAACTGTGTAAGGTTCGCGCTCATCGGGTTCTGAATGGAAAAATCCGTTGTCTTCCCAATAGGCATACCATTTTTTTTCCGCTTCTGTAGGGTCGTAAATTTTGGGTATTTCGTTGGTCATGAACTAAGAAAGTTGAACCACGACACGGAGACATTAGGGATTGAAAATTATAATTCAGAATTATCCTAAACAAGCCGTAATAATATCAAATAATCTTTGAGACTTTGTGTCTTCGTGGTGAAAATTAAAAATTAGAATTTACGTTGAAGGAGCACACCAAAGTGTCCGTCGCAATTATGTTTATGCGGGAATGTCTGGTATGATTTTAAATCATCGCTAAGGACTTCTTCAGGGAGGTAGTCATCCAAATCAACCAATTCGAAATTGTCATATTCTTTAAGGAAGTTTTCAATTTGTCCCATATTTTCTTCCGGTTCTATCGAACAGGTTGAATAGACTAACCGGCCATTTTTTCCAACCATATTGGCTGCAGCATCAAGAAGCTCGGCTTGCAATTTTACGGCCTCCGCAAGGTCTTCAGCAGTGCGTTTCCAGCGTAAGTCAGCGCGTTTACTCAAAACCCCGGTTCCGGTACACGGCGCATCAAGCAAAACAGCATCAGCCAGTTTGAAACGACCTTCACGGGCATCAGCTCGTTGAATTTTGACTATTTCCGCCCCACCGCGTTCTGCATTCTCCGCGATTTTATGAATCCTTTCAGGATTAATATCGATTGCGAGAATACTACCCTGATTTTCCATCAGTTCGGCCAAAAGCAATGTTTTAGTTCCCGGTGCAGCGCAGATATCATAGACTAATTCACCGGCAACAGGGTCTAAAATTGTTGGAGCAAAACCGGCTGCGATATCCTGTACATAACACAGACCTTTTTCAAACCAGCCTTTTGCGCGTACTTCCGAGAGCGTATTCACCTTAAAATATCCCGGCAACCAATCGCTTTCTTCATATTCAATTCCAGCTTTATCCATTCGTAATTTGAAGGTATCGGGTGATGTTCTCAAACAATTAACGCGCAGATAGTATTCGGGCCTTTTATTATTAGCGGTCATTAGTTGGAAAGCTTCCCGTTCTCCAAAGCGTTTTGCCCAACGCTCGACCATCCACTCGGGATGAGAAAATGTAGTAGCAATAAGTTCCGTTCGGTTCTTCATATCCGGTTTGGGCAAACTACCCATATCACGTTGTATTTTGCGAAGAATAGCATTCGCCAAATCACCGGATTTACTGCTGATTTTTGTTTTTGCTATTTCAACAGATTCATTGATGGCGGCATAATCAGGCGTTCCATCCATGAAAAGTAAATCATAAATTCCCAAACGAAGGATGTTTTTGAAGAATGCATCCATTTTTTCGATTTCAACCGAACTGGATTTAGAAATCAAAAAATCTAAATACGATTTTTTACGCAAAATACCCTGCACATATTCATTCGCTTGCTGTCGTTCTCGGTTATCGAGTTTATTCATCAAATCCTGCTCAAGTATATGTGTTTTATCAAACTTTTCAAGTGAGCGGATGCTTGCAATTCGGGCGTTACTTACGTTTTCCAATGTGTTTTATTTTGATTACAGGGTTTTCAATTTTAGCCTTATAATATAGTATATTTTTTCACAAATCGTTGAATGAAGTAGGTACTTTATAGAGGCGCATTTCAGGTTTGAAAAGATCGGATTTAACTAAAGTTTCAAATTGCGTTTCCAAAATTATTCCAATATCTTACCAAACTTGAAACTATTAATACGATATGTATGAAACCAAAAATTGTTTTTGGTGTTAACTTTAATTATTACAAAAGCTTATTTCATTCATGAATAATGGAACTGTTGCTCAGGTAATCGGCCCGGTTGTTGACTGCGACTTCCCCGATGGCCACCTTCCCAAAATTTATAACGCCCTTCACATTAATATGGAAGATGGCAGAAAACTCGTCCTCGAAGTAGCTCAACACCTTGGTGAGAGCCGGGTTCGTACTATTGCAATGGACTCAACCGATGGATTGGTTAGAGATATGCCGGTTATTGATGCCGGTGGACCCATTTCCATGCCGGTAGGAGAAGATATCAGAGGCCGTCTGTTTAATATAGTAGGTGATGCTATCGATGGTATTCCTGCTCCTGAAGGTAAAGAACGGTACGCTATTCACCGTCCCGCTCCTGAATTTACTGAGTTAGCAACAAGCACAGATATGCTTGAAACCGGTATTAAAGTAGTTGACTTGCTCTGCCCGTATGCCAAAGGTGGTAAGATTGGCCTTTTTGGTGGTGCCGGTGTAGGAAAAACAGTTCTTATTCAGGAACTCATTAATAATATCGCTAAAGAACACGGTGGACTTTCCGTATTTGCCGGTGTTGGGGAACGTACCCGTGAAGGAAATGACCTTCTGCGCGAATTTATTGAATCCGGTGTAATTGATTACGGCGATGATTTTAAAAAAGCAATGGAAGAAGGCGATTGGGATCTTTCTAAAGTAGATCCTGAAGCGTTGAAAAATTCACAAGCTACACTTGTATTTGGTCAGATGAATGAACCTCCGGGAGCCCGGGCACGTGTTGCTCTATCCGGACTAACTGTTGCTGAATATTTCCGCGATCAGGTCAGCCGTGATATTCTGTTTTTCGTTGATAATATCTTCCGCTTTACTCAGGCCGGTTCAGAAGTTTCCGCACTTCTTGGACGTATGCCTTCAGCGGTAGGGTATCAGCCTACGCTTGCATCTGAAATGGGTGCGCTTCAGGAACGGATTACTTCTACAAAAGCCGGTTCAATTACATCCGTTCAGGCCATTTATGTACCTGCCGATGACCTTACTGACCCTGCTCCTGCTACTACATTCTCCCACCTTGATGCTACTACAGTACTTTCCCGTCAGATTGCTTCATTGGGTATTTATCCGGCTGTAGATCCGCTTGATTCTACTTCCAGAATTCTTGATCCATTGGTCATTGGGGACGCTCATTATAATTGCGCTGAAAATGTGAAAATGTTGCTTCAGCGCTATAAAGATTTGCAGGACATCATTGCTATTTTGGGTATGGATGAACTTTCTGATGAAGATAAACTCACGGTATCACGTGCGCGTCGTGTACAGCGATTCCTGAGTCAACCTTTCTTCGTAGCTCAACAGTTTACCGGACTCGAAGGTCAGTATGTGAAGATTGAAGATACTATCAAAGGTTTCAACATGATTTTGGATGGAGAGCTTGATCATTTACCTGAAAATGCTTTCTATTTGGTTGGAACTATTGAGCAAGCCATCGAAAAAGGTGAAAAACTTCTTGCTGAAGCCTGATAAATACAAGTACTCATGAAAGGTATAAAAACCAACATATTAACTCCATACGGCCCTGTTTTTAAAGGTACTGTGGAGGGTGTGAATCTGCCGGGTACCGAGGGTTCATTTGAGGTTCAGTTCAATCACGCGAGTCTGATGTCGATGTTAGATATTGGCAAAGTTACCGTGCGTACAACTGAGGGAGAGGAAATCTTTTCCGTGAACGGTGGATTTGTTGAAGTACATAACAATGAAGTTACCGTTCTTGCTGAATCTGCTGAACGCAAAGATGATATTGATGTAGAAAGAGCCCGACATGCTAAAGAGCGTTTAGAGCGCGAACTCAGGAATGAATCTCAGAAAGATGTAAAGATGGAGTTGGCATTGAAACGTGCTGTAAACAGGATCAAAGTCGCTGAACTCTGAGTTCTGAAACGTTATTAGATGATTAAAAAAACGATTGTCAGTTATTAATTCTGTCAATCGTTTTTTGTTTACTGCAAAATGTAATGCTTCATTTTATATCTGTTTATTTTATCAACAGCATTTTTTGGATATGATTATGAGGGCCTGCCTTTAAATGATAAAAATAAACTCCGCTTGCCAGTCCGCTTGCATCAAATACGATCTCATAAACTCCCTCTGATTGAACGGCATTAACAAGGGCTGATACTTTTTGTCCATGCAAATTGTACACATTCAGGTTTACTTCCATGCTTTCAGGTAACGCGTATCGAATAATGGTAGTTGGATTAAATGGATTGGGATAGTTCTGGAATAGTTTCACTTCCCGTGGAGTATCTGAATCCGTTTCAATTGAAACAGCAACGGCATCATCAAGTGGTAAAATGAGAACTTCATGAGGTTCAAAATTTGCATTGATAATCCTGTTTCCTGATGATACCGTTATAGAGTACTCCTCATTATCCAGTAAATTTTCAACAGTGTAATCTCCCGGTAAAAGCGAGACACCTGAGAGAGAAATTTCAACATTTGATACAGCACTTGATTTTGTATTAATGATAACCAGGTAACTCTCTTGTTCATATTCCCGCGTAAAGGTGAAAATTCCTGATTCATCACTTACTGCCGGATGGTAGGCTCCAATTTGGAGGGCGGTTGTATTATTTCTGGTATGAATGAAGGATTTGTACCAATTCAAAAGTGAATTGGGGTCTTCTTGCTGTGTAGCCACATTACGAATTTGATAATCGCTATTCAGATTAATCCAGGGATTTCCAGTTGTAAAACCGGCATTCTGTCCGGCTGTCCATTGCATGGGAGTGCGAATTTGTGGATCGGGTTTTGCACCGGTCATCCCAATTTCTTCACCATAATAAAGGAAAGGAATGCCTGGCAAGGTTAAATAGATGGCCGCAGCAGTTTTAGCCTGATCCCAGTTGTCGTTTAATTCATTCATCACCCTGTTTTGATCATGATTCGTCAGAAAAGTAGCGAACTGCTGATAATTATAGCTATTATACACTTTCAGCATTTGAGATTGTAATTGAGATGTATTTTCATTCCTGACCGCATTCAGGATAGCAAACGACAGATCAAATTCAAAGGCAAAATCAAGCCGATCGTTTGTAACGTAAGGAATTATTTGTTCAGTATTTGTCCATGCTTCACCAACTGTAAACGCCTCTGGATTATTTGCCTTTACACGCTGATTGAATTCCGCCCAAAATTGAAACGTCTCTTCCGTGTGCTCCAGTTGATCATCGTCTTCAAATATATAAACAACTGCATCAAGCCTGAACCCATCTACACCAATCTCACTCAGCCAAAAATCGGCTGCTTCAAATATTTTATACTTGACAGGTTCATGATTATAATTAATATCGGGCATTCCATCCCAGAATAACCCATAATAATATTGACTGCCGTATTGATGCCACACATTTTGTCCCCACGGACCGCTATACCCGGGATTATTGTTTCGCCAACGATAGTAATCTCTGTATTCCGCCACATTGCTTCTGGATTTTATAAACCACGGATGCTGAGATGAACTATGATTCAAAACGAAATCTATAATAACACGAATGCCGCGTTCCTGTGCCGCTTCAACAAATGCTTTGAACTGCTCCATCGTACCAAAATCACTGTTAACCGACTCATAATCTGTAACATCATAACCGTGGTAACTGGGCGATTCATGAATAGGCATGAGCCATATTCCGGTTATACCAAGATCGTCGGTTGTCTCCGGATTTCCGTCATTCAGATAATCTAACTTTTGAATCATTCCCTCGAAATCACCGGTTCCATCACCGCTGCTGTCAAAAAAGCTACGGGCAAACATTTCATAGAATACGGTATGATTCCACCAGTATGTTTGTGTATTATCACGAAAATTAACCTGTATAGCCTGATTGATAGTGAGTGTATCGGCTAAATCCTCGTGTTTGGCAATGAGTGTGACATCATAAGTGCCTGTTTGCGCATACGAAACGACCGGATTTTCATCAAAAGAAACGGAAGGATTACCACCATCAAAAATCCATTCCCATTCAGTTACAATTCCCGCACTCTGATTTTGAAACCAAACCGAACCGTTTTCAAAAATGGATATTGATTTGGGTGAAAAGTTTGCAACAGGAGGTCCGGTAGGAGGGGCTTCATCATTATACCAAACCTCTATCACGTTACTTTCTGGAGTAACTGTGTATGTTCGGTTCGGGCCGCCACCCGGAAATTCTTCGTTACCATTCCACTCTCCGTCAATCCGGAATTTAAATTGAATAGTGCTACCAATAGCAAATCCATCTATTGTAATGGAATAAATAGACTGATTCTCATCAGGTGTGAGAACATGATCTTCGCCATTCCAGCTATTGAAGCTTCCGGCCACATCAACAAATTGGGTTTCAGGATTAAAATTTCCCTTACTGATTTGATAACTCATATCCACATTAAATTGGATCGGAACAGTTTGAGAATAGGCCAGGGCAATTAAGGTAACCGATAGGACAGAAGTAATTGTTAAGAAACGAAATAGGGAACGCATAGAGCCAATTAATTAAAAATGTTGTAAGCGCTTTCAAGATAAGAAAACTGGCTTTGGCAAACAAGTATGATGGCTTTGTATGTATATTGTGAAACAGAAATACCTTTAATGATAGAATTTTATTATATTTTTAAAAAAAACTAAAGATGGATAACAATACACTTAAAACAGAGATTACTCGCTTAATCCTTGAATCAGAGAGTCCTGATTTATTAAATCGGATTTTAAATGATTTAAAAAAAGAAAAAAATGATTTTTGGCTTAATCTTACCAATGATCAAAAGACTGAAATAGAAATAAGCAGAAAGCAAGTAAAAAATGGGGAAACAGAAGATTGGGAATCAATTATTAAGAGAGTTTCTTGAATGTTCGTTTTTCTCAGTTGTCTGTTTTAAAGTTGGAAAAACTTCTTGATTATCTTGAAGAAGAATGGTCAGAAGAATCGAAAAAGAAGTTTCTGAAAAACCTGAATTCTAAAATTGAATCCATCAAAACGAATCCCGAAGCATACCCATCAAGTAGAGTAGAATCCAAACTGCGAAAATGTGTTGTAACCAAACAGACAATAATTTTGTACGAAATTCAAGATGACTCAATTTTCATATTGAACTTAATTGATACTCGTCAAGATCCTGAGAAAATCAGGAAAGAAATAATAAAACATTTTGGATAGTATTTGCTAAGTGTTAGGTCTAGTACTGATAATTACCTTGCCAGAAAACAAGCGTAGCGCTTCATATTTTAAAAGCTATCAGTAATAATAAGCTGTTATATTGTAAAATTTTGATTTAAGAATTCTACTATAGCAATTATCTGCGTTTTACTTCATTTAGTGATCAATCCTAAATAGGGTGGCGTAATAAAAACCCCCTCTATAAACCTGCCAATCTTTAAAAATTGAAGTAGCAGTTTAAAGAGGGGTTTTCTTTTAGTGATAGAATTGCTCTTCTTCTGTAGAACCCTTGAGCGCTAAGGTTGATGATTCGCCACCACTGATAACATTACTCACCATATCGAAGTATCCTGTTCCAACTTCCCGCTGATGACGTGTGGCAGTGTAGCCAATATTTTCGGCACCAAATTCAGCTTCTTGTAAGGCTGAGTATGCGGTCATTCCAAAATCACGATACCCCGTTGCAAGGTTAAACATGCTGTAGTTAAGCGCATGGAATCCGGCCAGTGTGATAAATTGAAATTTATACCCCATTTTTGCCAGTTCTTTTTGAAAAACGGCGATGGTGTTTTCATCTAAATGCTTTTTCCAATTGAAGGATGGTGAACAATTATATGCGAGCATTTTACCGGGGAATTGTTCATGCATGGCTTGTGCAAATTCGCGTGCTTCACCCAAATCGGGAGTGGAGGTTTCACACCAAATTAAGTCAGCGAAAGGAGCATAAGCCAACCCACGGGAAATGGCAGATTCAAGCCCGCCTTTTATGCGATAAAATCCTTCGGCTGTTCGTTCACCAGTCAGGAATGGCTCATCATACGGATCAATATCAGATGTAATTAAATGCGCTCCATTTGCGTCTGTTCGGGCAATTAATAACGTTGGAACATCCAAAACATCAGCGGCAAGCCGGGCTGATGTAAGCGTGCGTGTGAATTGTTTGGTGGGCACTAATACTTTCCCGCCCATGTGTCCGCATTTCTTTTCAGAAGCGAGTTGATCCTCAAAATGGACTCCTGCTGCACCTGCTTCGATCATGCCTTTCATGAGTTCATAAGCGTTTAGCGGACCGCCAAATCCGGCTTCAGCATCGGCAATAATCGGCGCGAGCCAGTCAATAGAATGATCGCCTTCAGCGTGATGTATCTGATCGGCACGAACCAACGTTTGGTTGATTTTTTTGACGACTTCAGGAACACTGCTAGCCGGATATAAACTTTGATCAGGGTACATGTGTCCGGCATTATTGGCGTCAGCCGCAACTTGCCAGCCGCTTAAGTAAATAGCCTTTAAACCGGATTTAACTTGTTGCATAGCTTGATTTCCCGTAAGTGCTCCGAGCGCATTCACATAGTTTTGTGTATGAAGCAGTTTCCAGAGTTTTTCTGCACCTAATTCTGCAAGGGTGTGTTTGATGTTTATGGATCCGCGTAATCTGAGGACTTCTTCAGCGGTATATGTCCGCTTTATTCCCTTCCAACGGGGATGTTCATTCCAGTGGTTTTGTAAGTTAATGGCTTCTTTCATGGTGAATTAATTTTAATTGAAGAGTGTATTTTGAAAGTTGAATGATTAAGTCGGGAGAATCATGAAGTGCTGTCAAGTGTAAGGAAATCAGCAAGTTCACTTTGGGTGAAAATATGACGGGCATCTTTGGCTGCTTGTTTGAATGATTCAAGTGCAGCTTCTAATTGGGTTTTATTGCCATTGGCATAAACCTCCCGGACTTCATTAAGAATGGTTTCCAGTTCTTCTGCGAAAAGTTTTTCAATGAGCTCTTTGGTGACTGTTTGTCCATCGTCAAGGTTTACGTTGTGATGCATCCATTGCCAGGTTTGGGCTCTGGAGATTTCCAATGTTGCCAAATCTTCCATTAAATTATCCCAGGCCACACATCCGATATCCAGATTCCAACCCTGCATATAGCCGATACCTACACGGACATTTGTGCGCAAACCGGCTTCAGTTCGAGGAGTTTCTGAGATAGGGAGTAAATCAGGGTACGCATCGAAATTATCAAGTGTTCGGCTAAGCTGATTTTTATGCTTAAATGCTTTCAATGCATGACCAATAAAATACGGATGCGATACCCAGCAGCCATCATGGCCAATTGAGGCTTCATTTGTTTTATCCGCAACAACTTTTGCTGTTTGTTCTTCACGTATTTCGGGTGTTTTTCCGGGAGTAAAGGCCGACATCCCTCCAATCGCAAAAGCGCCTCTTGAATGACAAATTTTGATTAATCGTTTGGCATAATTATCCATCCAGAATTTGTTCATGTTAATGGTTGCACGGTCAGCCATAATTCTATCCGGATGATTTTTCAGTACTTTTATATCACTAAAAATTTTATCCCATCGGCCAACATTCAGTCCGGCGGCACGACTCCGTAATTCATATAAAATTTCTTCAATCTGGAATGCAGCCGGTAATGTTTCAATCAAGAATGTAGTTCTGATAGTGCCTTTATCTACGCCCAATTTTTCTTCAATGGTATTCAGCACATCATTCCACCATCTTGCTTCAAGGAAATGTTCGCATTTCGGGATGTAGAATTTTGGAGTACGTCCGAGCTCCAATTGTCCATGAACCATGTGAACAGCACTCATCCAAAGATCAAAGAGCCCGGCGTTAACAGGTTCACCATCCACAAGCACATTGGTTTCCCGCAGATGAAGTCCTCTCACTCGTACCATGATCCCGGCCATATCTTCAGGATTTAAAGCATAAACTTTTTCTTCGCCACTTTTAGCGTCTCTCTTGGTGAATTGCAGCGTTCCATTTACAGCACCTTTTACGTTGAACAAACCATCGAGGACATTCTGCCATGATGGTTTCATAGAGTCCTCAAAATCGAGCATTGCCATGTCAGCCCGGTGACCGTCATCTCCACGGGAAAGCATATTTATGACCATCTTGGTTGTATTTACCGGCCCTGTGATTTCCACTCGACGGCATTGTAAATCTTCCGGTATGGGTTTTACTTTCCAGTTAGAGGAAATGGCTTCTGAGTCAGGATGTAAATATTCCGGAACGGCACCTTTATTCCACTCATGCTGACGCTCCTGACGCATCTTGAGTAATTCAATTCGTTTAGGATTCCACTGCCGGTGAAGCTCAACGAGGAATTCCAATGAAGAAACAGATAGTAACGTTTGCGCAAAATCAGTATAAGCATCTTTTTTGAAAGCCAGACCCTTTGGTAAGGTAGTTATTTCGTGTTTATTAATGATGGAATTCATACTTCTTTATGGTTCATTAAAATTGTTTGTGCTTTTTTTAAATAGCACTTTAAAGTGACTGAGATAATAATAAGACAGAGAATTGTAGTAATCAAGCGAATATTCGCTAAATAAATTAATTCGCAAAATGAGCTTAATTTGCAATGGATGTGGTTTTTTACAAAATCAGACTGTACCTTTCGCCAGAAGCGAATAAAGTAAACAGTAAAGTGCAGGTATGAGAACTTGTTTAATCGGAGACATTGGATGTATAAACGGACTGATACCCGGGTTGTGATTGCAAAAGAGTAATTTCCTGAGTGCAAATAATAGATAAATATGAATGAACGTATGGTAAATGAGCAAAATCTGAAGTTTATTTTTGGGTTGAAATTAAATCAACTCAGGCAGCAAGCGGGGATTTCTCTGAAGGACTTATCTGATCGTACGGGTATTTCTCCGTCGTACTTAAATGAAATTGAAAAAGGGAAGAAATATCCAAAGCCGGATAAAATAATGAAGTTGTCGCAAGCGCTTGATACGCCATACGATGACATGGTTTCCCTGAAATTAGAAGATGATCTGCATTCTCTCACTGATATATTGAAAGATGGTACACTTCAGGAAATTCCTTTTGAGCTATTCGGCTTAGAAACAGCCGATATTATGGAGTTGATGTCGGGTTCACCCATGAAATTCAGCGCTCTGATTGATACCTTCATTAAAATTGCTCGCAATTATGATATGCGTGTTGAGCATCTGCTATTTGCCGCCTTGCGTTCCTATCAGGAAATGAACAATAATTACTTTGAAGATATTGAGAAAAAAGCGGAGCAATTTATCAGCTCAAATCCACAGATAAATACAAAAAAAGTGTATTTAAGTGATGTGAGGGCATGTTTAGAGCGGTTGTATAGCTATGAAGTTATTGAAGAAGAATTCGTTGAAGAGGACGGTCTGTCTGGTGTTCGTTCGGTGTTTGTGCCAGGGAAAACTCCCAAAATCATACTGAACCAAAATTTAACAGATTCCCAAAAATCTTTTATACTCGCCAAAGAAATCGGATATCAGTATATGGATTTAAAAGCCAGGGATAACACGGCTGCCTTACTTCACGCTCCAACTTTTGAAGTACTTTTAAATAATTTTAAGAGTTCATATTTCGCGGGAGCACTGCTGATAAAACGCGATTTAATTATTGAAGATATGCGTACATTTTTCAGAATGGAAGAATGGGACAGCAAGGCATTCCTCAAAATTATAAATGGTTTTAACGCCACACCTGAGATGTTTTATCACCGATTGACACAAATACTCCCCGCATTTTTTGAAATTGACCAATTGTATTTTTTGCGTTTTCATCATCATTTACCAACCAATCATTATAAATTAACCAAGGAATTGCATTTCTCGAGATTACATCAGCCGCATGGTATTGGCTTGCATGAACATTATTGCCGCCGGTGGATTACATTGATTTTATTGAAACAATTAGAAGAAAATCATAAAAAAGGAAAAAAGGGTTGGCCTATAATTGCCGCTCAGAAATCGAGATTTTTTAAGACAGATAATGAATACCTGTGCCTTTCCATTGCACGACCACTTATGCTTACAAAGAATACAGATTCTTGTGTGACTATCGGGTTTGTGATGTCAGAAAAGTTCAAGAGAAAAGTCAGGTTTTGGAATGACCCGAATATTGAATCTCTGATTGTGAATAAAACGTGTGAGCGTTGTGGAATTCCGGAATGCAATGAGCGGGTAGCACCGCCAATTATTTTCGAAAAGGAAAAACGTGAGCAACAGGCAAGGAATGCATTAGAGAAAATAAAAGAAAAGTATGAATGAGTCAGCCTATTTAAATCGAGTACAGATGAAGGTTTCAGGAATAGATTTTCCGTTTAGTAGATGCTCAGTAAGAAATGAGGCACAAAGTCCACTGTACATAATTCCTTTTGAACCAAAACCTGTAGAAATGTACAATCCTTTTTCGAGTGGATGCTCACCAATTACGGGCATTCTGTCGGGAGAACTCAACCGGATTCCAGCCCACGAAGTTGCTGACTTTTCTTCCAACCCAAAACCATCAGGAACCATCTTAAGTAGTTTATCCATCAAAATGGAGCGAGCTTTTGCTGTTGGATTGATGTCTTTAAAATGATGATCGTATGTGCTTCCCACTACCAATTTGTGATCTTTAAAAGCCAGATATCCCTTGCCGGCAACGGCGCACTCAAATACTTTTTCAGGTAAACTAAACGTGAGCGTTTCTCCTTTCACCGAATGAAATTTCAAAAACCCCCATTCGGGGAATCTCTCAATGCCAGCGGAACAGGCAAAAACGATCTTTCGAGCGCAATATGTTGTCCCCTTTTCTGATGTGGCCTTCCAAAAGCTACCATTCTTTGATACGGAATGTATCTGCTCATTAATAATTGAATCAGGTTTCGATTTTTTAATTACGTGATGAATGGCATGTAGAAATGCAGGCGTATCAATCGTTTGTCCGGTTTTTACAAATAGTCCGCCTTTTACCGGCGTTAATTTTGGAAATCGGGTCTTCATCTGATCGGCATCTAACCAATCAATCCAGTTATCAGGCCAGGCTTCCTGTTCAAAAGAGCGTTTAAAATTTGAAAGCAATGTTTCATCTAACGCCGGACGAATAACGCCATTTTTAATTCCAATCGTTTTATCTGAATAGGGTTGTACTTCCTGGAGCAATAAATCGAGATGATACAGAGCTTGTTCGGCGAAGGCGCTTTTTTTGGCCTGCATAGCGGCAGCTGGATTAAACAAACCCAATGGCACCGTTGACGCACAATGACCCTGTTTTTGATTTGAATGGAAAAGGAGTGTTGAAAAACCGGCTTTTTGTACCTGAAGAGCAAGTGAAGACCCTGTCAATCCACCACCTATAACCAGGACATCACAATCGGGAGTCATAGAAATAATGTTTTTGTGCTCACCAATAAGACTCCATTATTGGTAAGCGTTTCAATAGCTTTTTCACGATCTCCGGGATTGGTATTTATGGATGCTATCGCATCTTGAAAAACGAATGTTTTGATACCAAATTGGGCTGCGTCTAAAGCAGATTGGAGTACATCATATTCAGTTGAAAAGCCGGCTATGTATAATTCATTTATTTGCAAATCCTCAAGCTCAGCCAATAGTCCGTTATTTTTTATTTTAAAAGCTGATAGTTCCGGATCTGATTGGTTGGTTCCTTTATCAATTATCCGCTTAAATTTTCTGGTTATAAGATCTTCATGAAAAAGGGCGCCTTCAGTCTCTTTTACACAATGAGGAGGGAGCTCGCTAAAATGTACTGAATCTTCCGGAAACCAATTTCTTGTGGCAAAAACGGTATTAAAATGCAGAATTGCTTTATTAATATTGGCTACTACTTTTGATGCATCTTTAACGCCCAGTGGTCCACCGGGGAAGTAATCGTTTTGAGGATTGAGTATCAATAAAGCTCGCATAGTGTACCTAGTGTAGAAGTAAAGTGATGTACATTAAGATAATCGTTGTGAGTCTAATGTCAATGGTTCTTCGCTCAAACCGGTCTGACAAAAAACCAACACACTATTTAATGGTAACGTAATTCAGTTTGTCAGGTTACACCTTTATTTCGATGCCAGATACTATGCAGTTTACCAAAAGATTTGTGGATTCTACTATTATCATCATCTTAAAAAATTGGCTAACTTTTTTTGATATGGTGCGATAACTATGATGAAATAAAATGATGAATCTTGGATAGCTTTTCAATAGTAACCGGTTTTAAAATGTAATCTTTTACCATCGGAAACTTCTGTGCTTTCGCTTTATCGGACGGATCTATTGATGAGGTTACGATATAAACAGGAATCTCTTTTTCAAGATTAAGTTTTTCGAGCTCCTCCAAAAATTCCCAGCCGTCCATTACGGGCATATTGATATCAAGTAAAATTAAATCGGGTAACTCTGAGTTCTGCTCAGCACAACTTTTTATGTAGTCAAAAGCTTTCTTGCCATTTGTGAACTCTTGGCAAGTTTCATAATCAGGGTGTTTCTTTACAAGTAACTTTACCAGCATTACAAGTACCTGATCGTCATCTATGATATATGTTTGTTGGATTAGTTGCATATATTTTTCAGTATGTCAGTTAGTGGGGAGCAATTCATATTTTAATAGCCGATTTCTATCAAGAGTTTATTAAACACATAATTAATGATGATATTCTTAGGAAATTATTCAACTTAAGTTCCCTGATAGAAAATTAATTCCAGTAGTAGAATTGTCGAATCTTATTTTAAAGTCGTTGATACAATAAAACCATTGAAACGTTGAGGAAATTAAAATTTTCTGGTCAAGAATATTTCAATACCATTACCAAATATAATAAGGAATAATTTTAAATTAAATGGATTTAATACTTTTTAATCAATCTGACAGGCAAACATTTTGCGCTTTTTACACGAAACGCAATTGTGTATCTTTTTCCAAAACTCAACATAATCATTTTTTGCTCAAGATGAATATTCGGATTTTACTGAATTCCCTTTTATTCCTGTTTTTTCTGAATCCGGCTGAATTACTGATTGCTCAGCAGGAAAACCAAACGTTACCTGTAAAGAATGCCGACATTGTGGTGGCGCAAATCAATGAACTACTGTCCGAAAGTCAAGTTATGGGTCAGGTTCAGAAGCCGTTTCAGCTCACTACAAATTTTCCGGATCAATATATGAATATCATTTTTCAGGGATTAGTTGATAATGGCAAAATGGTTAGCCTTGATGCTGCTTTACCGAGTGTTCGTTTACGGTTGTTTCCTGAAAATGTGGTTCGGCAGGTGGATAAACACACAGCTGAGCGAATTCTATCGGGCGAATTACAGATTTTGCTTACCGATGAAGATTCAGTGGTTAAACAAACCGAAACACTACAATTTTCGTACATTGATACATTTCCTGTAATGTTTGTAGATGATGTTGAGTCGAATTGGCAAGGTGGGGCGTTTCAGGTTCGTAATATGCATAAAAAACGAAATATCTGGAAACGTGCGGGTCAACCGGCTATTGTTGCTGTAGCAACCGGAGTTACTGTTTTTCTTTTATTTAACATCAGGTCGAACTGACAATGCGCTTTTATTTACTTGGGTTATTTTTTTTATGTTGTATCACATTTTTAATGTCTTGCGCAACACCAACTCAACCAACAGGTGGTCCGCCCGATGAAACACCTCCATCGATTGAACGAACCACCCCTGAACAGGGTACGGTTAACTTTTCTGATGATGAAATCCGGTTCTATTTTGACAAGTATGTGAATAGGGAAAGTTTTGTGAATGCATTTCGCATCGATCCCGATTTACAGTTAGATTACAATCTGAAATGGAGCGGGAAGTCCGTAAGGGTTCGTTTTGAAGATTCTTTGCCTGATTCCACAACCATCATTTTTACTATTGGAACCGACTTTGCGGACACCAATCGTAATAGAATAAGATCGCCGTTTGTGCTGGCTTTATCTACCGGAGACACCATAGATGATGGAAAAATTGAAGGAAAAATTCGAGATGGTAAAACAGGAAAACCTATGGAAAGCGCAACCGTTTTGTTATACCGAGAGCCCTTTGACTTGTCGGTTGGCGCCGATTATGTATCTGAAACCGATTCAGCCGGAAAAGTTCAGTTTGCTTATTTAAGAGATGGGGATTATAAAGTATTCTGGCTGGATGATCGCAACAGAAACCGAATTTGGGATGTTTCAACAGAATCAGCGAGGCCTTTTAATACCAATATTGTTCAGGTTAATCAAAATGAACCATCCTCAGTCGGAATCATATATGTGGATGAACCTGATACTATTCGTCCGGCATTGCAGGGTGTTGGAATGCTCTCCGATGTTCGTTTGAGGCTGCGTTACAGTCGTTCCATGAGATTAGAAGATGGTGCTGAGGTTTCGATCATTGATTCAACGGGAAACCTGTTTACAGAAGCTGTTCCACTTTATACAGATCCGAATGATCAATCGGTTCTGTTTGCGCAAACTCGAAATCAGATACCGGAAAATGAAACATTCAAGGTTCAGACACAGAATATTCTTGATATACATGGAAATGAACCTAATGATGATTCTCCTGAATTTGAGGGGTCTGCCTCTTCAGATACTACAAGGGTGCGATTAATTCGTCACTTGACTGACATTGGTGTGCTCGATAATGAACCTCATATTTTTCAATTTTCTGCTTTTTTGGAAGGTGATATCATCATGGATTCACTTTTGGTTGTTCAGGATGAAATCATTTACACCGATTGGGAACCCCTTGAAGTGGAAGATAATTTGCTATTTCTATATCCTCCTGAAAAATGGAAAGATGGAAGTGATTATACCGTTCGTTTTTTTGATGTAACCCGTGGAGCGTTTAATGATATACCTCTAAAAATATGGCAAAGAGCCCGGTTAGGTGCTATTGAAATCACATTTGAGGATACACCCGGCAATAATGAAGCAGAGCATTTTATTGAAGTCTTCGATACTGACCAAATACGTGTGTTTGGTGGCCGAACAACAGAAATGTTAGAAGTGCCCAATTTACCAGCAGGCGATTATATCGTCAAATCATTTCGAGATGAAAATGGTGATGGAATTTGGAACCGTGGAATCGTAGAACCTTTTTCACCTCCGGAACCTATAGTCATTAAGCGAGGTGTACGTGTTTTAGAACGTATGACCGGAGAACTAGAACTTTCCTATACTGAAGAAACTTCTCAAGATTCCCAGGAGAACCCGGAAGGTGAATTAAAGGTTAATCCAGAGGATGATACAACTTCAACTAAGGAAATGAATTATGAAAAGGAGAATGAAGAAGGTCAGGATTTAAAACCCGATGATTCAAATGAAGATATTAAACATCCATAAGCAATTAGTAAAATGAAACGTATTAATTCTATCATTCTATTATCAATCACTTTAACAATGCTTTGCATTCCGGTTCAATTGTGGGCGCAACAAACATTGTTTTCGTTGAATGAAAGTAAATCAGTAGAGTTCGAGACCTCAAAATCTGAGTACATAAGCCGAACGGCAGTGAGTATATTCAAGCCACAGGAACTATCGGAAAATGATGAAATCCAGTTTGAAATTCCCGGTGGTGAACTTGGAATTTATCGAGTTATCAGGGTAACCGAGTTTTTGCCGGGTGTTATTTCAGTTTCTGCTAAGGATACACAAAACCGCCATCGTTATGTTACTGCAAACTGGACGGAAAACGGCAGGTTTCTTATTAATGTAAACCACTATGACACAGGTGAAACCTATCATCTCAGGTATGAATCTGAATCCCAAACACATTTTCTGGCATCTGTTGATTCCCGAATGGCCGATATTCTGGAATGCTCTGAGGAAATGAAAAATCCACTACCAAATTTAGACGACACATTCTTGCAAAAAAACGAACGGTCATCTGATTTATTAAACGCTCCATCGAAGTTAAACTTGTCTGGTCAATCACGTTATACAGCCAATGAATCGGGTTCCACAACTATTGATGTATTGTTAGTTTATACTGATTCAGCTGAGAATTGGGCGAATGGACCTGAAAATGGTGGATTAGATAATGTGGTTGCGCAAATGATGAATCTTTCACAATTGGCACTTGATAACAGCCAAATTCCTATTACACTCAGAGTAGTTGGTTTACGTAATGTAGGATACGATGCAGATGGCTCTAATATGACGGTTGGCTCAGGTGATCACTTACGCAGGTTAACAGCTTCCCCTGATTTTAATCCATTTGGCACTCAGTATGGTGGATTTATGAATGAAATCCATGAGTGGAGGGAAGAGCTTGGCGCTGATATGGTATCGGCTTTAATGGAAGTAAACGATGTAGGAGGAGTCGCCTGGGTTGGTAGTGGTCCGGCTCCATCACCTTACATTATGTTTTCAGTGAACAGAATTCAGCAGATGGCTTCTTCTTACACCTTTATTCATGAGTTAGGTCATAATTTAGGTTCTTTACACAGCCGAAATCAATCATCAGGTGTGGCCGGACTCTTCGGTGGTGCTTTTGAATATGCAACAGGCTGGAGATTTTCAGGCTCTGGTGGAATGTCGTATGCAACGGTCATGACCTATGCTGAAGGCAGCGAAAGAATCCCTTACTTTTCAAATCCAAATGTAATTTTCGATGGTACCCCTACCGGTTCTTACAGCGGTTTTTACGGCCCTTCTGACGCAGCCCGAACGTTTAAAAATACAGCGCCTTATGTGGCCGGAATTTATTCTACCCGTTTTGAACCACCTGCATTAAATGTAGATGATAATGAAATATCTGTAGTTATGGCGCCGGATGAATCTCAGACTATTACACTCTCATTGTCAAATTTGGGAGAATCCAATCTGTATTTCCGCCCTGAAATTAGACCTGATGCCATTGCAAATACCGGTTCAGAACCCGTTTTTAACCCGGATTGGAAAGAAAGAAATAGTGAAAATACGGTTGTTCAATTTCCGGGAATTGGTGTAGCTCCTCTTTGGGGAAGTTCATTTAATGAAGATGCAGGCTTTATTGCAGGAGAGGTAAAAGTGCAAAACGACTGGCCGGTTCTCACCAGAAATCAATCCGATTTTTACAGGATTGAAACAACAGAAGATAATGATCAGATGGTGCGGGTAGTATATCAACCTCATCGTGAGGAAAATGAATTTATGGGTGTAAGGTCTGCTTATGATCGCTTTTTTCAATATGGCGCCTATCGATTTAATGCTGAAATGAGAATAAATAATCCGGATGAAGCCACCTATTATATCCATTTACTTGATACTTCTGAACAGAATAAAATTCAGGATTTTGCCTGGATGTTGTTTGAGCCGAATGGCACCATCAGTTTTGTCAAACAGCTTAATACAAATGGTAGTTGGGTTGTTGAGGGTTCTGACGTTGAGTGGGTAGCTGACGAATTTAAAACAGTTGAAATACTATATTCACCGGAAGATAATGGTGTTCATTTCTTATATGATAACCAATTAGTTGGTTCAACTACGCCGTTATCAGGCGATAAACCGCTGGCATTTCAGGCTTACCGTGCAAATACCAATGATGAAAGTACAGCAGATTTCAGCGAAGTGTTCTTAACAATGGTTTATGAAGGTTTAGAATACGTGAAAGCAACCCCTGAGACTGGTAATGTACAGCCAGGAAATACTGAAATGATTCAGTTAAAATTTGATACCGATGGGCTTCAGCAGGGTTCATATTTGGCGAATCTTGAAATTTATACCAATGATGCTGAAAATGAATTGGTTACCATTCCGATAAACCTGGAAGTAACCGGAAGCGTATCTGTTCCAAATCAAGAACTTCCAAAACAGGCTACATTAAGTCAAAATTATCCAAATCCTTTCAATCCGGTTACAAATATAGAATTTCAACTTCCTGAATCAGGAGAGGTTACCTTAGATGTGTTTAACATCGCAGGACAACAGGTGCAACGGCTGGTATCAGGTACACTGAATTCAGGAAGCCACATCATCTCATTTGATGGTAGCGGTCTTTCAAGTGGTATGTACGTGTATCGCTTGCAGACAAATTCCGGTGTGTTCACAAGAAAAATGATGCTTTTAAAATAATATGTGCAACCCAATCAGATTATGTATCATTCTGTTTATGAGCGTGCTACTTTTAATGATAGTGAATAGCTGTAATCAACAATCAAACAAAGCTGAAACAGATGATCAAGCACCAGTGCTCACTCAGGAAGATTCCGATGAAATTGATATGCGGAATCGAAAAAGAATTCAGGCAGATTTAACCCCTGTTACAGCTGTTTCTGAGTGGTCTGAAGGGGATACATTTCGTCTTATTGTGGATGGGTTATCCCTTAGAATGGAAGTAACTATGACTCGCACTTTTTTACCGGATATTAAAAGTTTGGCAGGTACCGTAGATGGTGATGCGCAGGGTAATTTTAGTTTTTCACATGATAATGGTGAGTATCTCGGGAATATTCAATTACCTGAGCTGAGGAGAAATTTTCAGATTGTTTATATAGAATCGGAAAGAAAAAATGTGTTGTTTGAGTTGACCAATTAGTTGTTTGTAGCCTCTAAATCTTGAGTAATCATTACCTAAACCGAATAGCTTACGAAAGCTTAAACAGACTCGCTGTATTGGTTTTATACGGATTAGTAAATCAAGCTTGATTCGTCTCCTTTTGCTCGTTTTAAGGTAAAATTAAATATTGTACCCACTTCTTCTTCGCTATCTACCCAGATTCTTCCATTGTGTTTATCAATGAATTCTTTACACAAAATAAGGCCAAGTCCGGTACTGGGTTCATTGTTTGTGCCTAACCTGCCAACGTTTTTATCTAATTTGAATAAATTGTCAACCATTTCTGAACTCATACCTATTCCATTATCTTTAACAAAAACAATAATTTCATTTTTGTTTGATGAATCGGCTCCGATTTGAATACTTCCACCTGGCATAGTAAACTTAATCGCATTAGTAATAAGATTTCTAAGGATAGTACTTATCATGTCCTTATCAACATATACGAACAGCTGATCATCAACATCTACTTCCAAACTCACCGATTTATTTTTTGCGTTCTGAGATAATAATTTTGTGGATTTTTCGACAAGTGAATGTAAATGATGCACTTCTATTTTAAATTCCAGCCGATTGGTTTGTGAACGTGACCATGTTAGTAAATTGGTAATTAGCTCCATTGTTTTTTGTGTGGACTGATGAAGAACGTCGGCAAACTCTTCCAAATTATCGGTTTCATTTGCCCGAATTTGGCGAAGCAGAAGTTCACTTAAGCCCTGAATTCCGGCAAACGGTCCTTTTAAATCATGGGCAATGATTGAAAAGAAACGGTCTTTTTCAGCATTTAATTTTGAAAGCTCCTCATTTTTGAGAATAGCTTCATCCTCAGCCTTTTTCCGTTGAGTGATATCACTCATAACAACCAACCGACTGCCCGCCTGATTGGGAACAGCCTTGCGAAGTACACTAAAGTATCGGCTTCTGGCATGCGAAAATATTTCTTCGCTTGCCGGAATAAACGTACTCAAAACGGCTTGTTTGAGCTCTTTATCCACTACCGGGATATCATATAAACATTGCCCAACAGGATTTGCATGGCCTATACCAAGTATATTTACGGCTGCATGATTGATATCCTGAAGCCGGTCAAAATTATCCAAAACTACAATTCCATCGGGCATTTCTTCAATCAATAATTCACGGGCGACAGGAACCAAGTCTAAAAACCGTACATACATTAAAGAAACGTATAGGAAAATACAGCTCAATAAAATACTGGCAGGGGTAAGATTCAGGCCGGGTACTGGGTTAAGTCCACTTATGTAAATTATACTGGCTAGCCAGGGAGCAAAAGCAGCGAAAAAAATCAACCAACCCTGAATCCTGAATGTATCTTTATATTTCAGTATAAATCGGATGAGTAGAAACGATGACATGAAAAACAAGAGATAGCTATAGCCCAGATAACCGGTCCAAAACCAAGTACCATGAAAGTATTCCATCAGATTTGTTTCAGCATTTATGTCTGAAAAACCGGTCCAAATGAGATTATGAACTTCGTTTGTAACGACCAGGGAAACGGTAATGAGAGGAAAAATAAAGGCAAGAATGCCTTTCCGGAAGGTTATAACAGATTCGTGACCGGAAAAACGAAGGATAAAGAGTAAGAAGATAACCGGAACTGTTGTGGCCGGTATGTACTCAAACTTTGACCACATTATTTTTAATTCTTCTGTAGTTGCTCCGGCTTCCATCATTCCGCAAAATGACCAAAAACCCAATAGCAAAAGGACTATAAATAATTCTTTTGCGCCTTTTGAAGTCCTTCTTTCCCAGGTGAAATACCCAATGAGAAGTGATAATAATGTGGTAGCAAAAAAGAATGCGGAGTAAATGGTAATAATCATTATACCGTTGAATATTCTGAAAAAGCGCTCATTTTTGGAACAAGTCCTTTTGCAATTAATTTAATGATAGGCATCAACAATTTTGAAAACGAATGTAATCTTAGAAATGCATGAACAAATTAAACGTGTTGCATAAACATATTTACCTATATTAGTCAGCTAACATAGATTAATTAATATAAGGAGTTTAATGATGAGAATAATACTAAGAATAGGTGCTGTTTTTTGGATTATATTCATATTGGGTTGTCAGAATGATAAAAATCAAGAGCAGTCGGAACCGGAGTTGGAAACAAACATAACCCAATCTGTTTATGATACGTATTTGGATAATCTTCGTGAGCATTGTGGGAATGCCTACGCGGGTAGCCTTACACTGGAACCACCTGGGGATACTATGCTTGAGGGGGATGAACTTTTAGTTGTTCATTTTCGTGAATGTAGCGATAGTTTATTAAAAGTCCCTTTTCATATTCGTAAAATGGATGGAAGCTGGGACCGTTCCAGAACCTGGAATTTCATGCGTACTGAGTCAGGTCTTGAAATACGCCATGATCATCGTAAACCGGATGGAACAGATGATGAAGTTACCTGGTATGGCGGGCCGTCTCATGGCGAAGCCGGTTCTAATATGATGGAATTTATATCACATGAAAGAACTGCCGAAACAGGACAGTATAGAGGGTGGAGAATAATAATTGAGCCAAATGTCCGCTACACGTATGGTACGTTTCGTGATGGGGAATGGTCGTGGCGCATCGATTTTGATTTGAGTGAAACGGTAGAAGTTCCACCTGCACCATGGGGACATGAATAGGTGTAATTTGTGATACCCGTTTTCGCACGAACGCAGATTATTTTTCGTTAATTATACATGAAACGAAGTGCAGAAAACCATTTGTCTATCACTTATCATAACAGGTTTATGTTGGGCCTTTGTGTGTCTCTGTTGTTCATGATTATCATTTTTCGATTTCTGAATATAGAGACTGAAGTTGGAAATGAGAGAATTATTCAGGATGAAGATGCTTTGGTTGAAACGATTGCGATTACACGTCATGCACCGCCATCAGTATTGGCACCAAATCGTCCCAGAGTTGGGCCGATAGAGTTTATTGATGAGATAGTTGATGATGAACTCCCACCGTTTTCCATCGATTTTTCTTATGAAAGACTTGAAATCAGTGGTTCGGATGGAGATGATGCCATCGAGGAACGACCTGACCGCGCTCCGAGAGTAATCCGAATTGTTGAAGCTACAACCCCTGAAGCGGCAAGAGAACTTATTAATCGTGTTGAAGTAATTGTAACGCTTTTAGTCAATACAGATGGAAGCGTAGATGAAGTATTTATTACAGAGATTCGGGAATACGATCAATCCGGAAACTATCAGGTTATAGATTCAATAGGGTTTGGCATTATAGAAGAAACTATGCGAGCGGCTTCCGGCTGGCAATTTGTACCGGGTAGAAAAGCAGGTGAGCCCGTCAGGTCTTATTCACAACACCGCTTTATTTTTGATCGATGATTGCAACGTCTGATAATTTCGATAGGAATTGATGTAGCACTAACGCCAATCGGTTTCAGATTAAACGTGTAGTATCCCAAATTTTATACGACACGCAAAACTCATCTTGAATTGACATGGGGTTTGTCGTATCTTTGGAATCTGTTCAGAATTCGGAGAGGTGCCGGAGCGGTCGAACGGGCTCGCCTGGAAAGCGTGTGTACCCCAAAAGGGTACCGAGGGTTCGAATCCCTCCCTCTCCGCTCAACAAAAAGCGTCTGTTAGTTTATTTACTACAGACGCTTTTTGCTTTTAAAGACCAATTCTTTTGTTAGTTCTGTTTTTTCTGAAAAGCAACCTTCAAAAAGACATAATTCCCCATTCCTGACTTCTCTTTCACCACTCAAAACCTTACATGATTCTGGCTTTATTTATCGTGAACTTATCACTCTTGTTATTATCCCATCAATACGACAACAGTTGGTGAAGTTTCTTTTCTAAGCGGCTTGATGCCAGGTATCCATCTTCAAGTTTTCTGTTGGTCGGTACCGGTGTGTTTATAGATGAACATCGGATTACAGGCGCATCTAACCACTCAAAACAAAATTCTGAAATCAATGCACTTACTTCACTCATTGGCCCCAGAACTTCCATTGCTTCTTCTAATAATAACACACGGTTTGTTTTTCGGATTGACGATTTAACCGTTTCTATATCAAGAGGCACGAGTGTTCGTAAATCGATGACTTCTAACTCAATACCATCTTTTTCAGACAATTCCGAGGCTTTTTCTAAAGCCCAGTGAACACCCATTCCAAAGGTTACAATCGTAGCATCAACTCCTGAACGACGTACTTTCGCCTTTCCAAGTTTTTCCGCAACTGGTTGAGTTGTCATGGGACCTTTCAAGCTTCTGTATAATTTTTTATGCTCGAAAATCAGCACCGGATTCGGATCAAGTATAGCTGAATAAGTGAGATTCAGCGCGTCTTCAACCGTTGCGGGAACCACAATTTTTAAACCGGAATGTTGCATAAACCAACCCTCAGGGCTTTGAGAATGATAGGGGCCCGCTCCAACTCCCGCTCCATGCGGTGAGCGGATAGTTACGTTCATTTCCGCATTCCAGCGATACCTTGATTTTGCGAGGTTATTCACCAATTGGTTAAATCCACATGTTATAAAATCAGCGAATTGCATTTCCAAAACCGGCTTGTATCCTTCTAAAGCCAATCCAATTGACGCTCCTACTGCACCGGACTCAATAATCGGAGTATTGCGCACACGATCCCTGCCGTATTTATCCAAAAAACCATTGGTTACTTTAAATGCCCCTCCATATTCGGCAATATCCTGCCCAATGATGAGGCAGGTTTCATCTTCATCGAAAGCAAATTCCAAAGCCCGGCTAATTCCATCAATATAACGGCCTTCAATTTCTTCGAATTTACTTTTTTTCGATTTTGGAATTTCAAAAGGAATAAAGACCTGACTGCGTTCAGTTTCCTCATCAAAATCGGGGAAATCGGATGCGAGCGCTCGTTCAAGTTCGGGCATAAACCGTTCATCGGCTTGCGCTTCGAGCGAATGCAGTTCATCTTCAGTGGCAAGATTATTATTGAGTAAAAAATCGCGATACTGTTTAATAGGATCCTTTTTTTCCCATTCTTTAAATAATGATGGAGGCACATAAGCTGTTCCGGAAGCCTCTTCATGTCCACGCATTCTGAATGTCATGGCTTCAATCAAGACCGGTTTTTGTTGCTCTAAAGCATAAATCTTCGATTCTAATACAGCGTCATACACTTCATTTAAGTTATTCCCATCAATCTGAATGCCCTTCATGCCATACCCAATTGCTTTATCAACAATAGATTTGCAGGCGTATTGTTCAGAAACCGGCGTAGAAAGGGCATATCCATTGTTTTCAATCAAAAAAATTACGGGTAAATTCCAAACTGCAGCAAGGTTTAAGGCTTCGTGGAAATCACCTTCACTGGTAGAGCCTTCGCCACAAAATGCCAGCGTAACATAGTTTCGTTTACTCAATTTTGAGGCAAGTGCGAGTCCATCGCCTACCGGCAACATGGCAGCGAGGTGCGAAATCATTCCTATAATTCGATATTCAGGAATCCCGAAATGAAACGAACGCTCACGTCCTTGAGAAAACCCGTCTTTTTTTCCGAGTAACTGACAAAAAAGTGGGTAAAGTGGTACCTGACGCGTTGTAAATACTCCGAGATTACGGTGCATAGTCATAATATAATCATCAGGTGATAACGCGGAAGCCGCACCCACTGCAATAGCTTCTTGTCCTATTCCTGAAAACCATTTCGAAATTTTATTTTGCCGAAGTAATTTCAGCATTTTTTCCTCTATTTTCCGAGGTAAAATGAGGTTTGCATACAGTGAGGCTACTTTTTCCCTGTTCGAAAATATTTTTGAATCTGACATTATTTTGGTTAAAAAAATTCTTAATTTTAATGTTCTGTATTTATGCTATACTTTAGATATACAGAATGGTCTGATAATGACCGAACCCTATTATTTTTTATGAAAGATACTTCTTAAAAAAGAAACTTTAAAAACCAATTAACAGAAGAGGTAACCAACGAAGAATTGAAAATTTATGCTTTTAAAACGTACGTAAATGCAAATTTTTTATGGTTTTGTACAGCAAAGATAGCCGATGCTTTGAATAAAACCAGCTCACCAAACTCATTTTTTACACATAATCTGAATATCCTAAAGCACGCCTCGAAAAACATAAGCTTTAGCCAGGATGGATATCAGATTACAGGTTCTTTTTTAGGGAAACCCAGCCGCATACAAATTTTAACCCTAAATACGGGAGGCAATTAACATGCAAGCACTTGGAAGACAAATATTAGTAGAATATTATGATTGTGATGCAGATGTGATTAATGATGTTTCGCAAATAGAATCTATCTTACTTGAAGGTACACGAAAATCTAAGGCAAGTATTATATCTCATAACTTCCATAAGTTTAGTCCTCACGGCGTAAGCGGAACCGTTGTTATAGCTGAATCTCACGTTGCCATTCATACCTGGCCCGAATATGGTTATGCGGCTGTAGATATTTTTACATGTGGGGAAACGATCGACCCCTGGATTATTCAGGAGCATCTTAAAGACTGTTTTAATTCAAAGAATGTTTCCAGTATGGAAATGAAAAGAGGTATGTTTAAGGTTGAAGAAGGGCAGGAATTGCTGTTTAAACCTAAAGATGCGGCAAATTTCAGCATGAATAACTAATGATTAATTAAGTGTTAAAAGCTATGATGGTTCAAAATCCGACAATTTTTTCGCTCGTTAAGGGTGCGGAAGAAGGAAATACAAAACTCAACTCTTTCGATAATGCATTGCTCAAGGCCGGAGTAGGAGACACCAATCTCATCCGAATGAGTAGCATTATCCCCCCGAACTGCGAATTAGTTGATGAAATTGAGCTTCCCAAAGGAGCGCTGATTCCTATTGCCTATGCCGCAATCAGCTCAGAAAATCCAGGTGAAATAATATCGGCCGCTATTGGTGTTGGCTTGCCTGAAAACCCAAACGATCCGGGTTTAATTATGGAGTTTGAAGATACCAAACCATTGGCTGAAGTAGAGGCAATCGTTAAACAAATGGTTGTTGACGGATATGCTTACCGCAATCGCAAGTATAAAGAAATAATTACCATAGGTGTAGAACATAAGGTGGAAAAAATAGCTACTGTTTTTGCCGCTGCTGTTTTATGGTATAAATAAGATTGATTATAGTTCATCATTTTCCCCCTAATTTTTTAGACAAAAGCTTAGATGCCATTTCAGTACAACGAATTTTACAACGAACAAACAGGTCTCACAATCGGAATAAAAAAGCAGTTATTCCATGAACAAACGCCCTATCAGCTGGTAGAGGTATTTGAGACCGATACCTGGGGAAACCTGATGACAATAGATGGCATGGTGATGCTTTCTGAAAAAGACGAATTCGTGTATCATGAGATGATGGCACATGTTGCCATGTTTACACATCCCAATCCTCGCAAAGTTTTGATTATTGGTGGTGGAGATGGGGGGACTGCCCGTGAGGTGCTTCGGCATCCATCCGTAGAACACGTTGATATGGTGGAAATTGACGAAGCAGTTGTTCGGGCTTCAAAGTTATATATGCCTGAAGTAGGCGATTTTGATAATCCAAAACTGCATGTTCTCTACGAAAATGGACTTACGTTTGTAGATGGTCCTGAAAATGAATATGATGTGATTATTATTGATGGCTCTGACCCGGTAGGCCCTGCTGTTGATTTATTCAAAAAAGATTTTTACGAGAAATGTCACAGGTGTTTGAAACCGGAAGGCGTATTAGTATCTCAGACAGAAAGCCCGTTTGTTGAAAGTTATCATGATAGTATCAAAAGTGTTTTTAAAGCATGTGACGAACTCTTCCCCATCACCAAAATGTTTGTAACGTTCATACCGCTGTATCCAACTGGAATGTGGTCTATGTTATTTGCAAGCAAGCATGTGGATCCGGCTTCCGCGGAAGTAGCTTCCCGCATAGATGCAGGATATCCGGTAATACAAGAATCCTTAAAATACTATAATAAGGAAATACATTATGGAGCTTTTGCGTTACCTAATTTTGTAAAACGGATAATCCGTTAATCAGGCAAACCAAATCCGGCCTGTTATGATCCTTTTCAGGGCCATTTTATTGTGTATTCTTTTAAGTCCATTCCCGTTGTCAGGTGCTTTTGGGAGTGATGAAAAATCGGATGAATCGGATGAATCGGATGAAAAGACCGTAAAATGGCAGCTTGATGGTCTTATTGTAAACTTACCTGCAGAGCTACAAACGGCCACGATTCAAGATACCTCGCTTAGTAAACACCGTGCTTTTGTATTGGAAACGCTCGTTTCCCAAGGGTATTTTAATGCGCAGATTGACAGTATCTCACTGGATGAAAAAAATAATGCGTCCATTATTCACTCAGTGAGAGGCTGCCGGTTTTCAGTTGGGGAACTCAATGTTAACTCAACTCCATCAGAAATTACCGGTCGAGATGATTTGCTGGATTCATTTAAGCAGATATTATATCCTGGTAATCATTTTTCATCTACTTTGTTGCAAAATGAAATTGAACGCTACTTGAAGCACTTTGAGGCACGTGGCTATATACTTGTTCGTATTCAGGTTGATACGTTAGAACCATTAGAAAATGAATGTATAGTCAATATAGGCCTTTCAGTCAAATCCGGACCGCGACTTAAGGTCTCCGGACAAATACTTCCACCTTTAAAGCGCAATAATCCTGAATTTATTAAACGGGCAAGCGGTGTGCGGGAAAGCATGATAATGACGCCATTATTACTTCGTAACGCACGGCTGAATCTGGAAAATACCGGCCTTTTTGAATCTGTTGAAAATCCCGAAATCGTCAATCGTGATTCACTATACTATTTAATGTACGATTTGGAAGAATCACGAGTGAATGCTTTCGATTTACTTCTGGGTTACGTTCCCAAGCCACAAGGTGGTAACACAGTGGTTGGCACGGGAAACCTGATGATTCGAAATGCTCTGTTAGACGGAAGTCGCTTATCGTTAGCGTTCGAACGCCTGCAACAGCTGGTAACTAAACTTAATGTGAGGTATGATACTCATTGGATTGCGGGTTATCCGATTGGCGCCGGTGTGCATTTTAATTTTTTACAGCAGGACAGTACGTATCAAGTGCGGAATTTTGGGTTAAACGGGCGGTTTGGACTTAGCGCCACAACTGAAATTTTAGGCACTTTGCGTCAGGAGTCTTCATCTTCTAATGCCTCCCAGGGCACTAACCTTACCGTTTTTGATGCAAATGCCCTCTTCGCGGGAGTAGGGATAGAATATAGACAGACGGATAGCCAACGGAATCCTACATCCGGTTTTGAAACAAGGATACTGTTTGAGACCGGAGTGAAACGGTTTAATGATGAAAGATTAGAAGAGTTCACCAATATTAAACGATTAAATCAGCAGGAAATAAATCTTCAAGCCAGAGCTTATTTGAACCCGTTCCGAAGACAGGTAATTTCTCCTTCATTGAGTGGATATGCCAAAATTTCTAAACTATTTACGGAAAGTGATTTAAACCGGTTTGGTGGGGCAAATACGTTCAGGGGATATCGGGAAGATCAATTTCAATCTTCAAAAATGATTTGGGGCGATGTTGAATACCGTTATCTGTTAGATCAAAATTCTCATGCCTTTGTCTTTGGTGCTCTGGGTTATTTCGAACGACCGCGTCTTATAAACCAGCCGGAAGGTTTGGGGCGTGTTAATGAATGGTTACGATCGTATGGTTTAGGTTTTCAATATGACACACCACTCGGCATCATGAAATTTACGTATGCTATCTCAAAAGAAGATACATTTGGTAATGGGAAAGTTCATGTGGGTATTCAATCCAGATTTTAATACGTGTTATTCACCAAAAAATACTCGTCAATATCCCAGGCTTAAGGCCTGTTATTTCTAGATGGAAGTGTATTTAACTCAGGACTCATTCTTATTTCATCTTTAAAATAAAGCATTTCAAACCAGCCTTCACCGGGAGTAGCTCCTGGAATGTAACCATCTATATGAGCCGGAAACGCTCGAATACTATAACTCTTTGCACCACTAGAACGAATCCAATATGTTCCGTTCAGATTAGAAACTATAAACCCATTTGATCCGTGAATGGTTGTGGCAGGAAAACTAATGTTATTGAAACTTAAATACCCATACATATTATTTCCGCCACCCATGGCAGCCGGACGTGCTTTCCATGCTTCCACTGCTGTTGCAATTTGAACTAAATCTTGTCTAACGGCATCCATATTGGCTTTTTCAGCATTTAATCCAAAAGTATTAATTGCAATCAAAGTGGCTATTCCGACAATAATGGTCGTTAATATTACAAGTAAGAGCTGTTGCTGTCCCATAGTAGATAGCTTATTATTTAGAAATATTAATTACTATACTTAAAAATTAATTAATTTTAATAAATAAAGCAAATTCTACTATCCCACCTTGCTCTCATTACGCTAAGACATGTGATAGTATATTATTCTATGCTTCTGCTTTAGCTATAGTTTTTCCTTTTGGCTGACCTTCACGAATAGCAAGCTGACCACAACCGGCATCTATATCATCACCACGACTTCGACGAACGGTAGCCCGAACATCTTTATCACGAAGTGCCCTCATAAAGGCGTCCAAGCGTTCCTCTCTCGCCCTTTTTAAAGTAACACCAGCCACGTTGTTATACATAATTATATTCACTTTACTGGGAATCCATCGGGCAATTTTAGCCAGATTTATGGCATCTTCAGGAGTATCGTTAAACTCATCGAATAATAAATATTCGTACGTTACCGGGTTTTCTGTTTGTGCATAATAGTGAATCAAAGCATCGCGCAATGCCTGCAAGTTCAAAGTACTGTTGATAGGCATTATTTTATTGCGTTTGTCATCAGTTGCAGCATGTAACGAAATTGCCAGGCGAAATCGATGTTTTTCATCGGCGAGGCGCATAATTTGTTTTGTTAATCCAACAGTAGATACAGTTATTCTTTTGGGAGAAATACCAAGGCTCTTTTCATCTGTAATGATGGACGTAGATTCAATAACAGCTGTGTAATTGTGCAATGGTTCGCCCATTCCCATATACACAATATTGGTGATACCTTTATTAAAAATTTCTTCTGTAACTGCATTGATTTTTGTCACCTGATCCACAATTTCGCCTGGGGTTAAATTCCTCATAAATCCCATTTTGCCGGTTGCGCAAAAAGAACATCCAAACACACAGCCTACCTGTGAGCTAACGCATACAGTAAGCCGGTTTGCTTTTCCCTCATCGTCAAAATCCGGAATCATTACTGCTTCAACTCTATGGCCATCGTGTAGCCGAAAAAGAAACTTGATTGTTCCATCTTTTGAACGCTGTTCAGACGCGTTATCAATAGTCCCCACTTCAGCTACTTCATTCAGCTGCAACCGCAGGTCTTTCGATAAATTGGTCATTTCATCAAAATCACGAACATCTTTCTGATACATCCACTGAAAGAGTTGGTCGGCCCTGAACCGTTGCAGTTTCATATCGGTGCAGAATTCTTCTAATTCGGCACGGGTGAGTGATTTGAGATTGATTTTTGATTGATTGGACAGGTCTTTTTTCATAGAATGAAGATACGTAAATCATCAACCACATTCATTCCACTTTAGAATCGAGTCGAAGTATTACCCACAAGCCAATGATGAATGCAAACAGAGATGAAACGAGATAGGCAGCATGAAATCCACCCATTACAAAAAGCATGGTGATGAAGACCGGGCCGATGGTTTGCGCAATTCGTAAAACCATCCCGTTAAGCGACATGATTGCAGCGCGGCTCTCCAGGTATGTTTCAGCTGAAAGCAGAGTAACAATTACAGGAATATTAATACCCTGTGCCAATCCATAGATTAGAATAGCAAGGCATAACATCCAAATTGTTGGGATAAAGGAAATGGAAGCCAGGGAGATGGCATACATGATGAATGAAATTTTCAATAACAATTGTTCGGTAAAACGGGAGGCCAGGCGCCCCATGTTAAAAGCGGAAATTCCGTTTCCAAGTGCAATAAAACCAATGGATAGCCCAATAATTAAGGAAGAGGAATTAAAGCGTTCATTTATTAAAAATGGAATCATGGTGAGAATGGGGCCGTAAAGCAATAGAAAAGAGGCAAGAGTGGCTCCAAACAGTAATAAAATGCGTCTGTTTTTAAGATGTCCTGCAACGGTCTTGAAATAACGGGTTTTCGACAAGACTTTCTCAGGTTCGGGATTATCAAGTTTATATAATATTAAAAAAGCAACGGGAATAGCTAACAGGGGCAGGTAAAATGGGAAAAACCACCCAAAAGTTGCCAATGCGCCGCCTATTAACGGGTACAGTGTAGCTCCAAAACTTAAAACTCCGGAATTATAGCCCATAGCAGTAGCCCGTTCATTTCCTTGAAAAATATCGCCTATCATGGTGATATTCAGAGCTCCGATTGCCGCAGCCCCCACACCCTGAAAAAAGCGAAGCACAAGGAGTTGGCTGTAGGTATCGGCAAATGTGCATAAAAATCCGGCAATACCGAATAGCAACATGGATGGAAATAGTATTTTTTTTCGTCCGATCAGATCAGCGAGGACACCAAGTGCGGGTGTAAGTAAAATACCGGGCAGGGTAAAAATGGTGATGAGCCAGGCAATTTGTTGAATAGTGACTTCAAAGGTTTGAGCAATTAGCGGCAATGCAGGTGTGATACTTGAAACCCCCATGACTGCTGCAAGTGTTGTGCAGAATATAATGTGTAAATTCGGATTGCGGATTACTTCAACAGTGGGTGCTGAGGGCTCAGGAAGGACTCTATTCATATTGTTAAGGGAAATACATTTTTGTACGTTGAAGATAACAAAGCTAATGCAATGTTTATTTATTCAAATAGATAAACCGTAATAATCTCCGAACTCCTATATTTCAGCATGGTGTGAACAGATAGAAGACGGGCAATCAGCCAGCCGACTGATGCAAAGCCTTCTAGAAATGAATAATTTGACCAAACACAATCTCAAGTACTGTTTACGTTATAGCTTCAATAAACCGGAAAAACCGATATAATTTGATACTTAAAAAAACACTTAATTTTGTTAGATTACGTACTTAACAAAAAACCGTTTAATTTGAGAAATTTAGTGAGACATCTACTCCTGTTTTTTATACTTATCGCTTCATTTCCGGCAGTTATGAGTGCTCAATCAGAAGAAGCTCAGGAGCCTTCTACATTGCTTCCCGATATTAATCCACAGGATATTGAAATCAGGGGTGATTTTCGCGCTCGTTTTCCCGGTATTTCGAGGCAGCCAATTCTCGGTTTTAATCCAACACCAAGAATTTATCGAATTGACCCGAATCGAATGCCGTTTCTTGAGACTCCCGAACAGGTAGTGGCTTCTGTACCTTTTTCCCAATTGGAAGCTGAATTAGGTCCTCCCCGAATGTTTACCAGCCATCCGGAGTCATCCAGCATTTTGGGTTATACAGGTTTTGGCATGTTTGTAAGTCCGGAGGCCGAACTATATGCAAGTGTTCCATTAAATGAACACACAGCTGTTCATTCAAACCTTAATTTTCATTCGTCTGACGGACATCTTACAGATGAACAGGGAACAAACGGAGCCTTTCGCAGAGCTGATGGTTCCATATCAATTAATAGAAAAGTAAACCAAACAGGACTTCTCGGAGTTCAATTGCGTGGTCGCAGCGATTTTTCAGATATGTCCAGGTTTCAGCCTCGAAATAACCGGACGGAATTGCACTCAGGTGGTGTAGGCTTGAGCTGGTTAAATATTAAGAGCGCATTTGATCATACTCAGTTGTATGCCTCAGCTGATTATTCTCAAGTCAATGAAATATTCAATCAGAATGTAATGCCCATTACACTACCGGTGGTTATCAATGAATTTGAGCAATCAAAGGAATGGGCTTTTAACATTGGTGGAGTTAAATCATGGGCAGGAAATCGGATTGGGCATGTTTTTTCAATTGAGACAGACCATCAGGTTGGTTTATATGAACTCGATAATTCAGGTAAAAACTGGTTTGTAAGTTCTCTTTCAGGATACTGGAAAAAAGATTCATCAAATGGTTCACGGTTAACGTTAGGATTGCGGGCATTTACCGGATTTGATGAAATCAGTGATATGGTGGTGCGTGCCTATCCTCATGTAGAGTACTCGCTAACCACAAAAAATGGCCTGAGAATTGGAGGGTTGCTTTCCGGTGAGTTGAGAAATCATGGACATGAAAATGCGTTTATCACCAATCGCTCTCTGATTAGCAGTAATTTATTGGCCAACGAACAGCGTGTGTTTTCAAACCTATCGGCAGAGCTTGATTTGGGAAATTTAATAACGCTTCACGGATATGCACATGCGTCGTACAGTAGCCGTCCTCGTATGTTTACGGCTTTTGGAACGTTTGTACACCCAAAAGAACTTTTATTATTGAGGCCGGGAGCAGGTGTAAGTTTTCATATTTCGCCGGGCTTGCTAACGTTATATTCAGATGCTTATGTTAATTTTACTCGTGTAGATGATACAACGGTATCCAGATTTGAAAATATGGAGAAATTCAGACTGACTGCAGGTTTGAGAGCAAACCCTGCTGATAATCTGATTATTCAAACTTGGTTGGATATTTTGGGTTCGCGACATATTAATGAAGCAGCCGCGTCAAATGATAATTCAGATGCAGGGTCGGCTTTATTGCTGAATATTAAAGCTGAGTACAGAGTTAATGGTCTGATTGGTATCTATATTAAAGGATTAAATATGTTGGGTCAGGAGTACAACAGATGGTCATTTTATGAAGAACGGCCTCTACAGGTTTATGGTGGAATTACATTTAAGATTTAGGATATATGTATGAAACAAGATGAATTAACAGAACAACTTGCCATAATTATCAGAGATGAATTACTGAAGAATAATAGTGTTCAATTAGATGGATTAGGAACTTTTTATAGAAAGCATGTTCCGGCAGAAGAAGAAACGCGGCCTGACGGAACCATCATTCTTCATCCACCCAAAGATTCTCTCGAGTTTGAAGATCAGGGGGCTGAATCATGAAAACCGTTAATATTGAGTCTGTCATAAAGTCACTTTCTGAAGCCTTAAACGAGAGTGAACAAATTGTAAAAGATGAGTTACTTGCTCTTATTAAACAAATAGCAGAACTACCCGAAGGCCGCGATGTAAGACTTTCGAAAATGGGTATTTTTAAACGGCGGGATGGTAAATTGATTTACCAGCCTGACCATATACTTGAAATGGAAATTAATTACGAGTTCTCAGGTCAGCAACCAATTGTTCTTGCGGAAGGCACAGGCTCATTTTTTCCGGTCGAAAAAACGGAACATGATACGTCTAAAACTAAAGGCAGAGATGAATTTATCAATGTAGATTCTCCAAAACAAAAAGAGGAATCTTCATCCGATTATGACGCCTTATTGGATGAATTTGAACGTGATTTTAAACCGTTTGAAGAGGATAATACAAAAAAAGATGATAAAGAGGACAGATTTAGTGATGATGAGATAAATGTAATTCCAGATGAAAAGCCTGTCGGAAGTCGTTTTGGCTTTACTGACGAGCATGATTGGGATGATGAAACAGAACGAGATGAAACAAAGGAGCAGGAGTTAACTGATTCACAGGATTCTTCTCATAAGGCTAAATCATCGGAAAAAGAAAAATCAGAAGTTTCTGATGAAGAACAAGCAAAGGAAAAGAAAGCTGAGCACAAAGAAGATGTTGAGAAAATTGAAATCAAAACTCCACCACCTTTAAAACCGGAAGATGTGTTGGAAGTCGGAGATGTTATTCCATCTGATAAGTTGCGTGGTGTTGATGCCGACAGTGAGTTTGGAGATGACGAGGATGATAAAGCCTCAGATGAATTAGCGGTAGAGTTCACTACTTTATTGAAAAAAATGCGTGAAAAGGCTCAAAAAGCCTCGCAGGAGCCCACTCCCGTTGATGATGATGAAGAAGCTTCTGAAGAACCGGCTTCAAAAACACCAACAGCTGCTTCATCATCAACATCTAAGATTGTGGATAAAGAAAAATATCAACCGGAAATAGCATCAACTGAAAAAGGAACCAAGAAATTGGATTCAGATCAGGATAAAAATGTTAAGGAAACAGAAACTGATGTTACCGGTGACAATAAAAAAGAATCGAAACCTGATAAACCCGTAAGCAGAAAGAGAACTTATCCGGAATCAGATAGACCGTATCAACCTGAATCTTCAGGAAAGGATTGGTTTGATAAGGCGGGTAAAGATACAGGAAAACAAGAACAAGGAGAACGTATGGAATGGAAACAGAAAAATGAAGATGATAACAATGCTCTTCCAAGTATTAAGACCGTGAAACCAGATAGCGGAGAAAGAGGCAAAAAACCGAAGCAACAGTCTGATAAATCTTCGAGAAAAATAGATACAAGCACAGTTGGAATTGTAATAGTTCTCGTTTTAATGTTGCTGATATTGCTGTTTGGCGCATACTACATGGGATATTTCGGTGATATTTCGGGTGATGACCCGGTTGTAGAAAATCCAACTGCTGTGGAGGACCCACTTGATTATCCGGATGCAGATGAGCCTATAGTGGCGAACCCTGAAGATGAAACTCCATCAGATGAGCTTGACCCTGAAGTCACACCACCATCAGAAACAGAAACACCATCAGAAGGTGAAACACCGGATGAAGCAGAACAACCTTCAGAGGATTTCGAATATGGAATATCAGGTGATTTTGACACCTCGGTTACGGACTTTTTTGGAATTATAATTGCATCCGTTTCAGATGAATCTGCGGCGGAACGCCAGAAATCGCAGTTAGATTCACTTGGCTACCGTACGCATACGTACAGTTTGCTGTTACCCAATGGTCGCACAACCTGGCGCGTGGTTGTCGGACAATTCGAAAATGCTGAAGATGCCCGTGTAAACGCGTTGAATATGCCCACTCCATATCGAAATAATTATTTCGTTACCAACGTTAAACTTTAATATTAAACACCACTTTTTTACGGCCATTGAATATATGATCAATTTTATATCTCTGCTTTTGCAGAAACCACTCCTGTTTTTTATACAATCGGCTGATACTTCAGGAGTTCAGATAGATTCAACAGCGGGGGAAGAAGGAATAAATTTGCTGTCTCTACTCTTTGAGGGTGGTTTCGTAATGATTCCAATAGCAATTCTGTCTTTAATCGGTATTTATGTTATAGCCGAAAGGTGGAAAGTCTTAAGCAATGCGGTTTTAGATTCTGATAAATTTCTTTCCGGTATTGAGGATATGCTCAGAGGAGGAGAGACGAGGGCTGCTATGAATTATTGTGAACAGGTGGATAAACCGCTTGGGCGTATTTTGAAGCAAGGAATTCGTTATTTAGGACGCCCGATTCAGGATATTGAAGAGGCTATAAAAAATGCCGGAAAACGAGAGATATTTATGCTTGAAAAAAAAATGGATTGGCTGGCAACCATTGCCGGGGTTGCTCCCTTACTTGGGTTTCTTGGTACGGTTACCGGTATGATTCAAGCGTTTATGGAAATCCAATCTCTTCAGGGGAATGTAAATCCAAGTGTATTAGCAGGTGGAATTTGGGAAGCATTAATTACTACAGCGGCCGGACTAGCAGTCGGTATTTTTGCTTATTTCTTCTATAATTATCTGTTGAGCAGAATTAATCGTATCGTTTTTGATTTAGAAATGTCATCTCGTGAGTTTCTTGAATTACTACAAAAACCAAAATCTAAAAAAGAAACGGTTGCCTGATGGACTTTAGATCAGAATCTGAAGTAAAAAAGCCTTTGTCGGTCTTTACGTTGGCTTCGCTGACGGATATTGTGCTTTTGTTGCTTATTTTCTTTCTGCTGACCTCTTCGTTTGTTGCCAATTTTGGTATCAGGGTCAATGTGCCACGCTCTGAAAGCAGCCCACCCACACAGCAGCAATTTATTACCGTTGTGATTACTCCTGACAGAGCGTTTTATGTAAATGGAGATTTAACGAATCGTGCGGATATTGCTACAAGAGTTAGAACCGAGTATCAAAAAAATCCGAATACGCCATTGGTTATACGTGCTGATAAAGATGCAATAATTGATGACGCCGTTCACGTTATGAACATCGGACAGTCATTGAATATGAGTATTTTGATGGCTACAGAACGAAATTCATCACAATAAGTATGAAACTCTTAGGTAAACAACCCAAAGATATAACCGGTGAAGAGCGATTCGGTTTAACGATCAGTGTAGCCACTCACATGGTTTTGTTGGTTTTATTTTGGTTATGGTACAGCACACCATCAGAGCCGGAACGAGTAGCCTTTATTGAAGTGACCTTAGGAGAGTTTCAGGATGGGTCGTCGGCTCAGCAAGCTGATGAACAAAATCCGGATCTCGCAACTCGTCCTAAGCCACAACCAAAACCGGTTCCAAATACTGAACCAAAACCAGAACCGGAAACGCAACCAGAAGTAAAGCCCGAAGAAACGGCAAAACCAGTCGAAGCTCCTGAGCAAAATGAAGATATACAAACAGAAGACGTTATAGAAACCCCCGAAACTGAAACTGTTAAACCGGATGTAACTGAATCGGAGCCACAGCCGGAAGAATCTAGTGAACCCGATCCGGTACAGACGGAAGACCCTGTTGAAAGAAGAGGATCGCTGTTGAGTGGCGACCCTAAAGGGTTAACAGGAGATCCCAATAATCAGCAGGGAACTTCAAGAGACGCAGATAAATCGGCACCTTATGTATTGGAATGGGAAGGTGATATTAACCGTCAGTCGGTTTCCAATCCGATGCCAAATTATACCAGCGAGGTTGAAGCTATAATAACTGTGCGGTTTACAGTTAAACCTGATGGAAGCGTTGGGCGGATTCAACCGCTCCGACGAACAGATCCTGCACTTGAAAATGAGGTTATAAACACCTTGCGTACCTGGCGCTTTAACAGACTACCCTCCAACGTACCGCAGGAAGAACAAAATGGAGTTATAACCTTCAGATTTGTTTTGAGTTAATCAGGTGATGTACCAGAGTTTTTGCTGTACTCGACTAAAGATCTGAATAATTTCTGTTGCCTGTCGATTTGTGGTAAATACTCGGGATGCCATTGAATTCCAATCATGAAAGGGTAGCTTTGGTGTTCAATAGCTTGAGCAACTCCCGTTTCTTCTCTCGCTGTAATAATGATATGTGTCCCAGTTTTATTTACAGCCTGATTGTGCAGACTGTTCACCTGAACTGTTCCTGCCCCCAAAATATCGGCAAGACGCGTGTTGGATTTAATGATGATATCTTTTTTAGGATAAATAGTGTCCACTTTGGGAATTTCGGAATAATAATCCTGAATATCCTGATGAAGATCACCACCATGATAAACATTAATAAACTGTGCACCTCTGCAAATACCAAGTACAGGTTTTTTGGATTTAATAGCACGCATTAGAATTTCCTTTTCCAGTACATCACGGTCAGCATCGACAGGTGCTGTGTGCCCGAGGCTGAAAATCTTCCGTAAAACAACAATAAAAATACCGACAGTAAAATGTAAAAAACGCCTTACGCCGGTACGCTTTTTCTCTCTATCTGAAAGTTCTTTTAGGTCATTAAGTGGAGTTGCATCATACAACTCCGGATTGATATCTGCGCCTCCACCGATGATAAGTCCATCAAAAGCCGGTAAATCTTCAATTTGAGAGGGCCGCACCCGCAATGGTTTGCCACCGGCGCGTTTTATGGCAATCCACGTGAAAAGCCAAGCAGTAAATCCACCTCTTTCAGGACCTGTAATTGCTATGGTTGGTTTATTACTCATTATTGAACATGTCTGAAAGAGAATGTCCAATTTTACGAATAAATGTTTCAGCCGGCTTTTCAACCCAATTCAAATATTCATCGGAAAGCTTGTGTAGCTTCTCTTTGCTATGGGCTATTCGCTCAACTACAACCCAGTGATTCCATTCTTTGGTAATAGACCATTCCGGATTAGCGATTTCACAATTTGGGAGCCGGTAATGAAACGTTGGCCTTGATGAAGTTAATCCATCATCAACAACTGAAAGTACCCGGTCTTCATCCATCCAGGTAAAAAATGGCAACATGTCTAAAGGACGATTTCTTGTAGGATTATGACTCAAGTAGTCATCTATTAACGTTGACATATCTGGATTATAATCATTATTCAAGATGAGTTTGGCGTATTTTTTCGGAAATGGATCGATGTAGGGCGTTAGTCTTCTCGATGTATCCACTTTTAGTTTATCTTTAAGCCATTCGTACATGATAATGAAAGAGCGTAAAAAATCACGAATATCAGAAGCATCCTTAGATGGAACTTCCGGATTCAGGTGCAAACCAAAAGCGTTTAAAACGGATGAGTGGGTATCCTTGGCAGCATGTTTACGCAATGCCTCACGAATATTTTCGATTTTATTGATTTCGGAAAGAGGAATCGGAGGTGTTACAATTTCCATAGGAACTACTTCAGAAGCTGTTTTAGATAGAAAGTCTTCGATTGAATCCATGTACTTGGGATTCTCAATACCAACCTGATTTAGATATTTTCCAATCTTACCATCTCTGAGTAAAGAAGCATCAAGCTCAATTTTAAAATCTCCATAATTTGATAATGAGCTGTCCTGAATGCTGCATTCATACTTGCCATTAAAATGAACGTTCCCCCCAATTTCAGAAACAATAATTTCTGCTATTTCCTGCAGTGTTAAGCCGGAGAATTCAATCTCAATTCCAATTTTTCTCGGCTTACCGTCATAATTGGTTTTATATGGTGATGTTATCATGTAATCCAAAAATCTAAGTGGTGTCTAAGGGTACAGGCTATGAGTGATTAGCTTGAAGATAACAGGAGTTTATAACTTTATCATCTAATTAATTATCATAAAATCATAACGTAATATTCATGTTGCAATGCGAGTTATGGTGCTCTTTTTCTCAAAATAAATTAAGATTCATTAATTATCAGTTGGTTTTTTAGTTAAAAATATTTAATATTACAAAAGTGCTTAAAACTCAGCTAAGAGTGAATTATAAAACTCAATAGTCGTTTAATAGCTGAAGTCTATATCTATTATGAACAACTCATTTTTTTTCACTATTAAACGGGGAAATTCAAAGTTAGTCAAAAACAACTTAAATGCGCTGTTTAATGGCGTTATTTGCTTCGTTTTTAAAAACCTACCCCCCTATATTTTATTAGAACAAAGCTACTTGAACAGC
>Ga0208112_100105_pt1 | contig 145260 bp, 142 predicted proteins | sample HotLakConsoUCCLE_FD_184736 | JGI IMG/M metagenome (GOLD analysis project Ga0208112, IMG submission 184736) | Hypersaline microbial mat communities from Hot Lake, Washington, USA - Hot Lake Consortium UCC-LE (SPAdes) (version 2) ...
CACACCGGCGTCGTGCTCGCGCAGCATGCCGATAATCTGCTCTTCCGAATAACGGCTCTTTCGCATGGTCCATCCTCTCCTCGATGGACTCTACCATTCAATGGCCGGAATTCACGGGGCTGGGTCACGCTTAACCCCGTAAGTTACCAAGGGTTCGCGAGAGTCCTGTATGACTTCCAAGCGCTGTGGGCCGCCACATTAACGATCGCAACGGGCGCCTGCGTGATAATCGCTGTTATTATCGATAATCGCAAAAAGAAAGCGCTTGAAGACCGACGAGATCGAGCAAAGCTATCTAATTATTTTGCTGCAGTTAGATTTCGTGTTGAGCAAATCACAGACTTCATGGACGATTTAAAGCATCCATTGCTCGATATTATTGAGTCGGAAAACCTTGCGCCTTCTGATTTTTATAGTCTTCAAAATTTCACTAAAATCCCTTATCTTTCCGACAGCCTTCCTCTTCATGCTCAGGACGTATACCTGCCAGAAAATTTTATCGGGATTTCATTAGAACTCGACGAAAACCTCGAATACATTTCAGCTGAACTATCCGAGTTGCTGGCAAAAAAGCCGTTCCAGCTTCGGGTAGTTCAGTCAGAGCTTCCCTTCGATGGACCTCGGCAACAGGCCGATATGGCGGATTTGCGTCGCCATGCCGAAGACCTGACCGGTTCAATCGACTCCGCGGTTGCGCTGGCAAGCCAGTTAATGGATATACTTAATCGGGAGCAACCTAAGACCATCAAGGAGGGCTGAGCTTATGCCGTTGGCCGTTCGATTTGCACAAACCTACTATCGCCCTTGGCAACGGATTAAGCCTAGGGCTGCTCGGGAGACTCTGAAGGCTATTATTCGGAGAATCGCGGAATCCGACTGTACAGATCTAACCGACGAAGTTTACGAAATTGAACGTATCTCATCCGAAAACATTCATCGGATTGCATACAAGCGATATATGCTTGAGTTCAAATGCGATCATGCACGTGGAAAGCTGGTGTTGAAACAGCCCGAATATCAGCAGAAAGCCGTGCGTGAGCGGCAAATCGAGGCGGGCGGAGATCGTAAGAAGATTGATCGCTAACAATAATTATCCTGCAACACGCTCGATCTCCCGCAACACCACACGCCAGGCAGGCGCGGTGGGGTCGATGAGTTCAAAATGGCCGGCGTCCTCGATCTCGACGAGACGCACATCGTCGCCGGCAACTTTCGCCCTCGCCGCATAAGCTTCGCCCAGTGACGGCGGAACGATGGGATCCAGTTCACCGGATATGATCACCTGCGCCACGCCCAGCGGCAAAAGCCGGGCGGGGCTGGTGTCGGCATAAGGGTTCGCCCGCTCCTCGCCCACCAGCGCGTGAACGATTTCCGGCTCGCCGCAGCGCCCGGGGCCGTTGGCGGCGTAATCTTCCAGATCATTCAGGCCGGCTAGCGAAATCACCGCGTTCGGCGTGAACGGATCGCTCGCCGCGCCCGGCGCGCCTACAGGCAGACGGCGGCGGGCGGCGGCCCACAGCGCCAGATGCCCGCCGGCGGAATGCCCCACCACAACGGACCGGGAAAGATCCAGCGGGTGGTGTTGCGCCAGGTCGCGCACATGATCGCTCGCCTGCGCAATCGCATCGAACGTGCCCGGATGGCCACCGGTCTCATGGCCGACCCGCGGATAGGTGATGTTCCACACAGCATAACCGCGGCGGCGCAGATCTGCATTGAGCTGGTCCTGAAGGATCGTGCCCGGAATCTCCGCCCGCCAGCACCCGCCATGGATCATGATCACCAAAGGATGCGGGCCGGCGCCCGCGGGCAGCCAGAGCTCGCCATGGCGCTCCTCGCCTTCGGCGTAGGCGATGATGTGATCGGCCGCCTCGCGCTCGCGGTCCAGAAGATCGCGCCAGGTGATCGGGCGCTGATCCGCGTAGGGGTCAGAGGCGCAGGAGGCCAGCACCAGCGCCAGCAGAAGCGGCGAAAGCAGCTGGAGGCGCTTCATTGGCTCAGGCCCGCCTTCGTGCAGCGGCGCCCCCTACCCCGCATCGGTCTCCGCCCCCACGCGCTGGGCCAGTGCCGCCGCCATGAAAGCGTCGAGATCACCGTCAAGGACGCCTCCGGTGTCAGAGGTCTCCACGCTGGTGCGCAGGTCCTTGACCATCTGATAGGGCTGCAGGACATAGGAGCGAATCTGGTGGCCCCAGCCGATATCGGTCTTTGAATCGGCTTCGGCCTGGGCGGCTTCCTCGCGCTTTTGCAGCTCCAGCTCGTAGAGGCGTGCGCGCAGCATGTCCCAGGCGTTGGAGCGGTTCTTGTGCTGGGACCGCTCGTTCTGGCACTGCACCACAATGCCGGTGGGTTCGTGGGTCAGGCGCACCGCGGAATCGGTCTTGTTGATGTGCTGCCCCCCGGCGCCGGACGCACGATAAGTATCGACCCGCACGTCCTTTTCCTCGATCTCGATATTGATCGTGTCGTCCACGAGGGGATAGGTCCAGACGCTGGCGAAGCTGGTGTGGCGCCGGCCGGAGCCGTCGAACGGCGAGATCCGCACCAGCCTGTGCACGCCGGCCTCGGTCTTCAGCCACCCATAGGCGTTCTCGCCCTTGATCAGGATGGTGATGGATTTCAGCCCCGCCTCCTCGCCGGCCTGGGCCTCGATCACCTCCACCTTGTAGCCGGAGCTTTCCGCCCAGCGGGTGTACATGCGCGCCAGCATGCTGGCCCAGTCCTGGGCCTCGGTGCCGCCGGCGCCGGGATGGATCTCAAGATAGGAGTCGTTGCCGTCAGCCTCTCCGGACAGAAGCGCCTGCAGCTCCGCCTTGCCGGCGCGGGCTTTCAGCTTCTGAAGGGCCGAAAGGGCCTCGGCGAACAGATCCTCGTCGCCGTCTTCCTCGGCCAGCTCGGCGACCTCAAGGTTTTCGGCAAGGTCGGCCTCGATCTCGGAAACTTCGGTCATGGAGGCGTCGAGGCGGTTGCGCTCCTTCATGAGAGACTGCGCGCGCGCGGGATCGTCCCAGAGGGTCGGATCCTCCGCCTTGGCGTTCAGCTCATCGAGTCGTTTCTGCGCCGTATCCCAGTCAAAGACGCCTCCGGAGCAAGGCGGCGGACTGTTCGACGGCGGCTTTCAGATCGGAAATTTCGGCGCGCATGGGCGTGTCCTTGAAAAGCGGTAATACGGTCGGGCTTCAACGCCTGCCCATAGCAAAGGCCGCGCGCCGCGCACAAGGCGGATCAGTAGAGATCGCCCAGCTCGTCCTCGGGCTCGTCGTCGTCGGACGCGTCGCCGTCGTCCCGGGAGCGGGCGCCGCGCCCAAGGGCCCCGGCGCCGAAGCTCAGCGTATCCTCGGCGTCGCTGGCGCCGCGCCGCGGCTCGGTGCCGGGCTTGAACGCCTCCAGGATCACGCCGGGCCGTCCGATCACGCCGGGCTGGCCGGTCTCGTAATCCACCGGGGCGAGATTGACGCCGTCGGGCACGCGGAACGGCGCGACGGGATACTCCTCCAGAACCGGGCCCAGGAAATCGCGTGCGATGGGGGTGGCGACCCGGCCGCCGGCCTCGCCGGACCCCAGCGGCAGAGGCGTGTCGAAGCCCACATAGACGCCGACCACGAGGTCGGGCGAAAACCCGACGAACCAGGCGTCGCGGAAATCGTTGGTGGTGCCGGTCTTGCCGCCCATGGGGCGTCCCAGCGAGCGAAGCGCCGTCCCGGTCCCGCGCTGGACTGCGCCTTCGAGCATATGAACGACCTGGAAGGCGGTGACCGGATCGATGACCTGCTCGCCGGCCTGGGTGACCACCGGCTCTTCGAGACCCGGCTCCCACTCCTCGACGTCGCAGCCGAGACATTCGCGCTCATCGCTCTTGAAGATCGTTTCGCCGGACCGGGCCTGCACCCTGTCGATGATGGAGGGCTCCACCAGACGGCCGCCATTGATCATGGCCGCATACCCGCCCACCAGGTCGATCAGCCGGGTTTCGCCGGCGCCCAGCGCCATGGCGAGGCTCGGTTGAAGGTCCTCGTAGATGCCGAAGCGTTCGCCCACGTCCACGATCGGCTGCATGCCCATCTCCTGGGCCAGCCGCACCGTCATGACGTTGCGCGACAGCTCGAGGCCCCGGCGCAGCGTGGAGGGGCCGTAAAAGACCTCCGAATAGTTCTGCGGGCGATAGAAGCGAGTGGATTCGTCCCCTGACGCGACGAACGGCGCGTCCAGGATGATCGAGGCGGGCGTGTAGCCATTGTCCAGCGCGGCCGCGTAGACGAAGGGCTTGAACGACGAGCCGGGCTGGCGATTGGCCTGAACGGCGCGGTTGAACTGGCTCTGGGCGAAGGAATAGCCGCCCACCATGGACAGGACCCGTCCCGTGAACGGGTCGATGGCCAGGATCGCGCCGTTCACTTCGGGGATTTGGCGCAGGCCGTAATGATCGTCGGCGACGGTCTCCTCCGGCGCGTCCTCGGCGGCGAGGTCCTCCACCAGGACGATATCGCCCAGCTCAAGCACGTCCGCCGGGCGTGTGATCGCCGGGCCGGTGCGTGGGAAGCCGTCGTCGTCGCGCCGCGGCTCGCGCGCCCAGCGCAGCGCATAGAGCGGCAGTTTTCCGCGCGACCGGTCGACGAAACCGATATCGGCATAGGTGTCGGTGAGCTCCAGCACCACAGCCAGGCGCCAGCCCTCATCGAGGTCGGCCGGCGGCTCGAGCACGGCCAGCTGCTCCGGCCAGGCGTCGAAGTCCTCCAGCGTCAGCACCGGCCCGCGATAGCCGTAACGGCGGTCATACTCCTCCAGCCCGTCACGCAGGGCGCGCCGTGCGACGAGCTGCATCGAGGTGTCCAGCGTGGTCCGGATGGACAGGCCCTCGCGGTAGAGCTGATCCTCGCCATAGCGGTCGAAGACCTCGCGGCGCACCTGTTCGACGAAATACTCCGCCGCCAGGTATTGCTCGCCCTCGAGCCGGCCGACGGTCTCCAGCGGCGCTTCCATGGCCTCTTCGGCGCGCGCCTCGGTGATGTAGCCGTTGGCCGCCATGCGTCCGAGGACGTAATTGCGGCGCGTGATCGCGTTCTCGGTGCGGCGCGTGGGGTGATAATTGTTCGGCGCCTTGGGAAGCGCTGCGAGATAGGCCGCCTCTTCCAGCGTCAGCTCGTCGAGCGATTTGTTGAAATAGTTCAGAGCTGCGGCGGCGACGCCATAGGCGCGATTGCCCAGATAGATCTCGTTCAGATAAAGCTCGAGAATCTGGTCCTTGGTGAAGGCGCGCTCCATCCGGCGCGCGATCACGATCTCGCGCACTTTGCGTTCGATGCGCTGCTCCGACGACAGCAGGAAATTCTTCGCCACCTGCTGGGTGATCGTGGAGCCGGACTGCAGCGGCGCACCGGGATTGCGGATCCGAGTCATCACCGAGCGCGCGCCGCCGCGAATCATGCCGAACAGGTCTATGCCGCCATGCTGGTAGAAACTCTTGTCTTCGGCCGAGAGGAACGCGCTGATCAGGTCCGGCGGGATGTTCTCGATGGGAACGAAGACCCGCTGTTCGATGGCGTATTCTGCGATCAGCGCGCCGTCGCCTGCGTGCACCCGGCTCATGATCGCAGGCTCGTATTCGGCCAGCTGCTGATAATCGGGCAGGTCGTCGGTGACGCGCACCGTGTAGACGATGGCGAAAATCACCCCCGCAACGCCGAGCACCGCCACCGCGCCACCGCCCCAGACCAGCAGGCGGAGCAGGGTCTTCCAGCTGAACAGTTTCATGTAGTCCTCGTCGCTCGCGCAGCGGTGTGACGCAAGCTTCTGCCGCCCTCGATTGGCGCCATTATGGCGATGTCGCGTCCAAACGCCAGCATCGGGCGCGTCTCAAGGCTAGCGCGCCGAGCGCGCTCCGGGCCGAGCGGCCGAGGCCAAATAGCGCGTGCGCTCGTCGCCGCCGCCGCAATGGACGAAATGCTCGTCCACGGCCGCCACGACGGAGTTCATCAGCCGCGTCAGCTGGGCGTCGTCATTCAACATCCGGGCGTCGTCAGGATTGGTCAGGAAGCCCATTTCGAACAGGACGGCGGGAATCTGCGAATCAACCAGCACGGCGAGATTCGCCCGGTCGATCTCATTGCGCCACAAGGACCGCGTCCGCCCCACTTCAGTCAGCAGAAGCTCGGCGAAACGATCACTCTCATCCACCTTCTGGGTGATCGTCATGTCGCGCAGGATTTGCGTGACCAGAGGGGGGCGGCCGCGCTCGACCCAGTCGCCGTCGGTCTCCGCCTGGCGCCGCGCGCGATCCAGCGCCCGCCCGTTCATGCTCATCACCGAGGCGCCGGAGGCGCTGCGGCTGGCGTCGCCGGTCGCATTGGCGTGCAGGGAGATGAACAGATCGGCCTCCAGATCCCTTGCGATACGAGGGCGGTCGTTCAGATCGATGAAGACGTCCGTGTCGCGGGTCATCACCGCGTCATAGCGCCCGCTGGCCTCCAGAAGATCGTGCAGGATCAGGCCGGCGGCCAGATTGACATCCTTTTCATGACCACCGCCGAAGCGAGCAGGGGCGCCCGGATCGCGGCCGCCATGACCCGGGTCGATCACGACGCGCACCACCTCGCAGCTGCGCGGGCGGATCGGGTCCTGAGCGACCGGATCGGACAACTCGCGCGACAGCGTCGACAGCAGAGCGCCCACCTCGTCCTCATTGCTGAACCCGGACGCCTGAACAAAGGCGGCCCGCGACACCGGGGCGATATCCACCACCGTGCGATAGCCTCCCCCGGGCGCCGCATCGAGCTGCATCTGGCTGCGCACCACGTAAGGTCCGTCCAGATCGAAGATCAGACGCGGAACGCTGGCGCGGTCATCGAAGATGAAATCGCCGAGGCCGGGCACGTCGGACCGGCCTCCGCGGTTCAGCCCCGGAACGGCGAACCCGGCCTCGTCCGGCAACTCCAGGACAAGGCGATCCACCGGCTCCGCCAGCGTCAGCGCCCGGATCTGGAGCGGAGCGGAACTCTCCACGACGATTCGCACCTTGTCCGGGTGGGCGCCGAAACGCACCGCCGTCACCTGATCGGCGTGCGCGCCGGCGCCAAGCACGGAACACAGGCCTGCGGCCAAAACGATCGTCAGCAGCCGAAACACGAGCACACCATCCCTATAGGACCCTGAAACGCCATGCATTTTCCGCCTCTTTTGGATTGGGCGGCGCATGCAGGAAGCATCAGCCTAACCTGCACGCCTTGCGATTCGGTTAGCGCGGCGTCAACGCTTCTAACATGGGAAAGCTCGCTTTTCATCGGCTGCGATATGGTGCAGTGTGGAACACGCCGAAAGAAGGCCTCATGTCCGCACGCCCTTGATTGTGCGGAGACGGAAGCCGGTCGGACCGCTCAGCCTGATGGTGTCGCCATTGTCGGACTGAGCACGAGAAATTCTGGACGACGCGCGTGCGGTACGCCGCCTGCGCCGGCGCCACAACACATGACGGGCGAGACCGAGGCGGCCGAAGCGATATTCGGCGATCGCCGCGCCGCGCCCGAAGGACCAAACCCCATGCGCGCTGCGCACGCGACACGCCCCGCCCCGACCAAGGCGCCCTGGATCCACACGATCCAGGGCGGCGAAATCGGGTTTGGCGCGGTTCGGGCCCTAAAGGCTCCGACCGCCACGGCCCCTCGCCCCGCCGCGCGCTCCAACAAACGCCGCAGCCCGACCGCCTCGTTGCGCCTTGCGCAACGGGCCGGATCCGCTCGGCATGGAGTCATTCTAAATGTCCCGCAAGATGCTGATCGACGCCGGCCACCCGGAGGAAACCCGGGTCGTCGTGGTGGAAAACAATCGCGTTGAAGAGTTCGATTTCGAGAGCGCTTCGAAAAAGCCGATCCGAGGGAATATCTATCTGGCGAAAGTGACGCGTGTGGAGCCCTCGCTCCAGGCTGCGTTCGTGGAGTACGGCGGCAACAAGCACGGCTTCCTCGCCTTCAACGAGATTCATCCGGATTATTACCAGATCCCTCACGCCGATCGCGAAGAACTGCGCAAGCAGGAAGCGGAGATCGCGGCTGAGTTCTCCGACGACGGCGGCTCCGACGCCGATGACGAGAAAGAGACGATCCCCGACGAGGACGATCTGATCGACGAGGCGGCCCGTAAACGCCGCAACTTCATGCGCAAGTACAAGATCCAGGAAGTGATCAAGCGCCGTCAGGTGCTGCTTGTGCAGGTCGCCAAGGAAGAGCGCGGCAACAAGGGCGCGGCACTGACCACCTATCTCTCGCTGGCCGGACGCTATTCGGTGCTGATGCCGAACACCGCGCGCGGCGGCGGCATTTCGCGCAAGATCGCCAACGCCGCAGACCGCAAGCGCCTCAAGTCCGCCGTCGGTGAACTCGACGTACCGGGCGGCATGGGCCTGATCATCCGCACGGCGGGCCAGGACCGCACCAAGGCGGAAATCAAGCGCGACTATGAATACCTGATCCGCTTGTGGGAAAACATCCGCACCACCACGCTGGAGAGCACGGCGCCGTCCTTGATCTACGAGGAAGGCAATCTCACCAAGCGCGTGATCCGCGATCTGTACGACAAGGATATCGACGAAGTCCTGGTCGAGGGCGAGGAAGCCTACAAGGAGGCGAAAGCCTTCATGAAGATGCTGATGCCGAGCCACGCCAAGAAGGTTCAGCATTATAAAGACGACACCCCCCTCTTCCTGCGCAATCAGGTGGAGAGCCAGCTGGAGGCGATCCACTCGCCCACCGCGCAGCTGAAGTCGGGCGGCTATATCGTCATCAACCCGACCGAAGCGCTGGTCTCCATCGACGTGAACTCGGGCAAATCCACCAAGGAGCGCAATATCGAACAGACCGCGCTGCGCACCAATCTGGAGGCCGCCGACGAAGCGGCGCGCCAGATGCGCCTGCGCGACCTCGCCGGCTTGCTGGTCATCGACTTCATCGACATGGACGAGAACAAGAATGTCCGTCAGGTCGAGAAGCGCCTGAAGGACGCGCTGCGGCGCGACCGGGCCCGGCTGCAGGTGGGCCGTATCTCCCAGTTCGGCCTTATGGAGATGAGCCGTCAGCGCCGGCGCACCTCTCTGGTGGAAGGCTCCAGCGACATCTGCCCCCAATGCGGCGGCGCCGGCCATGTGCGCTCCATCGAATCAAGCGCTCTGGTGGCGCTGCGCACCCTTGAAGAAGAAGGCGTGCGCGGACGCACCGCCAAGGCGCGCCTCGACTGCCCGGCCGAAGTGGCCCTCTACCTGCTGAATGAGAAGCGCGACGCGCTCGGTCTCATCGAGCAGCGTTACGAGATGCGCGTGATCATCTCCGCCGTTGACGGAATGATCCGTCCTGACTGCCGCCTTGAACGTCTGGACAGCCGCCGGGAAGCTGCGCGCGCCGAGGCTGAAGCCGCATCCGACACGCCGGCCATCACCGCTGCGGTCGTCGAGGCCTCGCGCCCTGAAGAGGCGCGCAACGACGCGCGCCGTGCGCCTCCGCGCCGCGCGATCCATGACGAGGAAGAAGCGGACGAAGCCGAGGCGGCTGACGAAGACGAGGGCGAACGCCAGGAAGCCGCGCCCCGGCGCCGCGAGGATCGCAGCGAACGCCGCGCCCAGGACGATGACGAGGAAGGCGCGAACGGCAAGAAGCGCCGCCGTCGCGGACGCCGCGGCGGTCGCAATCGCCGGCGTCGCGATGAGAACGGCCAGGCCGAAACCGAAGCGGACACGGGTGCGTCCTCCGGAGAAAGCGCCGACTCCGGCGATGTCCTGCAGGTGGTGACGCCGACAGGCGGGGATGATTTCTCAGCCGGCGAAGCGCCCGAGAAGCGCGAACGACCCGGCCGCCGCCGTCGGCGGTCGTCCGAAGACGAGCCCCACAAGACCGAGGCCCGACCCGACCCGGTGGAAAGCGCGCCGGTGAGCGAGGAAGCCGCCGCAAGCGGCGTCCAGGGCGATGCGACGACGTCCGAGGATGGTGAGAAGAAGCAGCGCCGCCGCCGTCGCCGCAAGGCCGAGCCCACGGACGCCGGCGCCCAGGCGCCTTCCGATACGGCCGCCGAGCCTCAGACCGGGCAGGCGGCTGAAGCGCCTGTCATCGATGAAGGTCCCGCGGCGCAAGGCGCAGAGGCCTCTGAAACGCCGAAACGGCGCACCCGTCGCAAAGCGGCCCCGAAGGCCGAGACGACTCAGGCTGCAACAGGCGAGGCGCCGGTGATCGACGAAAGCCCGGCCGCCCAGGGCGCCGAGCCGGCCGGTGAAGCGCCGAAGCCCAAGCGGCGCACCCGAAAGAAGGCGGAGCCCAAGGCGGAGGCTCAGGACGCCGCCGGGACCACGAAAGCTGCTGAGGCGGCGAGCCCGGCTGCGGAAGCGAAACCGGAGCCGAAGCCCGCGCCCAAGGCTAAACCCGAACCGGCCAAACCGGCTGAAGCGCCAGCCCAAGCGAGCGATGCGGGCCAGTCCGAGCCCGATAAGTCCGGCGACGACGCCGGCGACTCCGCCGGGTCTCGCAAGCGCGGCTGGTGGCAGCGTTCCTCGAAATTCCTCGGTCTGGGCTGAGGGGGTCGCCAAGGCGCCGGGCGTGTGAAGCGCCCGGCGCCGATGCGGTTTCGGCCAGCGAAGGGGTTCGCACGCCATAATTCGGCGCTAAATTGAGAGCTAGACGGGGTGAACTGCGCGTTGGGGTAAGCGCGCCGATGACGGAGGGCGCCATGCCCGCACTGTTACGCAAATTCGCCGGCCAGCTGGCCGGAGCGCTCGGCGCGGCGGCCATGGCCGCGGCGCCTACGTTCGCTCAGGGCCTGATCCGCGACACCGAGATCGAAGCGGTAATGCGCGACTACACCGATCCCCTGCTGGAGGCGGCCGACCTGAATGCGGACTCGGTGGACATCTATCTGATCGGGGACATGGAATTCAACGCTTTCGTCACCCAGGGCCAGAATATCTTCCTGCATACCGGGCTCATCGTCAGAGCTGAGAATCCCAACGAGATCCGGGGCGTGATCGCTCACGAGATCGGTCATATCGAAGGCGCGCATCTGGCGCGCATGGGCGACGCCGCGCGCGGCGGCATGGCCACCATGGCCGCCTCCATCGGCATAGGGCTGATCGCCGCCCTGGCCGGCGCCGCCGACGCGGGCGCCGCCATCATCGCGTCAGCGCCGCAATTCGCTCAGATGGACATGCTGCGCTATTCGCGCGGCCAGGAAGCCGCGGCCGATCAAGCCGCCGTGCGTCTGCTCACCGCGACAGGTCAATCCGGACGCGGCCTGGTGACGACTTTTGAGCGGCTCGCCTACCAGGAGCGCGTAAGCATGCAGCGGCGGTGGGAGTACTTCCGCTCCCACCCCTTGTCCTCCGACCGGGTTTCAGCGCTCCGCCGCAATGTCGAGGCCTCGCCTTATGTGGACACGCCCGACATCCCGGAAGAGATCGCCGAGCTGGAGCGTATCCAGGCGAAGATCATCGGGTTCATGGCTCCCCCGGCCCAGACCTTCAATCGCTATCCTGAGACTGACACCAGCTTCCAAGCGCGCTACGCCCGCACGGTCGCCTATTACAAGCAGGGCCTGACCGACCGCGCCGAAGAAGAGGTGGACGGCCTGCTGGAGCTTGAACCGGAGAACCCCTTCCTCCACGAGCTCAAAGGCCAGATGCTCTACGAGAGCGGGCGTATCGCGCAGTCCCTCGAACCCTATCGCCAGGCGGTGGACCTGATGCCTGAAGCCGCCCTGCTGCGGATCGGGCTCGCCGGCACGCTGATCGCCATCGGCGACGAGGCCGAGGCGCGCGAGGCGGTGCAGCACCTGAACATCGCCCTTGTGGACGAGCCGAACAACGCGTTCGGATGGTTCCAGAAATCGCTTGCTCACCAGGCCTTGGGCGAAACCGCCATGGCCGAGCTCGCCACCGCAGAGCAGGCGTATCACGCCGGCGACGAAATGCGCGCCCATGTCTTCGCCCAGCGCGCCCATGAGGATCTGGAACGCGGGACGCAAGGCTGGATACGCGCCGCCGAGATCATCTCCGTGACCCAGCCCAGCAATCGCGAGGTCCGCGAATGGAACCGCGTCGAGCGTGATCGGCGCCCGAATTTCTAGCCCTGGATCCGATCACCCTTCACGCGGTTTTGAACTGGAGCGCAGCCCTGCGCTTGGACACGGGCGTGCGCCGCCTCTAAACGTCGCTCACAAGAGCTTTCAACACTGGAGACGCTGACCATGCGCCGCCTCATCGCCGCCCTCGCCGCTTCGTTCGCCATCGCCGCCTGTTCGGGCGCCGACGACGCCTCCGCTCAATCGGACGGGGACGCGCCCCGTGATCGCGAGGCGATCGAGCAGATCGTGCGCAGCTATCTTCTGGAAAACCCGGAAGTGATCGAGGAGGCGCTGATCGAGCTTCAACGGCGCGCCCAGGACCGTGAACGCCAAGGTCAGGTTCAGGCCGTGGAGACCGAAGCCGCACAAATCTACGAAGACCCGCGCGACCCCGTCGCTGGCGCGGCGGATGCGCCGGTCACCATCGTGGAGTTCTTCGATTATCGCTGCCCCTACTGCGCGATGACCAATGACTGGGTTCAGACGACGCTGGAGGAACACGGCGACCAGGTGCGGTTCGTGTTCAAGGAATTCCCCATCAACGGGGCGACCTCCACCGAAGCGGCGCGGGCGGCCCTCGCGGTCTGGCGCCTGCAGCCCGAGGCCTATGTGGGTTTTCATGACCGCATGATGAGCGCCACCGGCCCCCTGCCCTCCGAGCGCATCAACGAACTCGCCGCCGCGTCCGGGGTGGACGTGGACGCCATGCGCGCGGAAATGGACTCAGAAGAGATCACGGCGCACCTGGAAGACACCCGTGATCTCGCCCGCACCATCGGCCGCGTCGGCACGCCCTTCTTCATCGTCAACGGCATGATCGTGAACGGCGCCGATCTGAACGGCCTGGAGCGCGTGCTGGAGACGGCGTTGCAGCGGGCGGGGTAGTCACCGCCTGCCGGCGTAACCGCCCTGATCGCAGTTTCTCCGACGCGAGCCACGATTCCGCTATTTTTCTGACCGGGTGAAACGGCGGTTAAGGCTGGCCGCTGACTCACGCCTGCGGCATGGAGATCGGCTGAGCCCTTTCGCCGGGTCCTCACAGGCCCAATTTAGTGTAGGAAACGGACGGAGCTTCGCCATGCGCTATTCGCTACTCGACCTCGCGCCGGTGCCTGAGGGTTCCGACACCGTGCAGGCCCTGCGCAATATGGAGGACCTGGCGATCCGCGCCGAGGACTGGGGCTATCACCGCTACTGGCTGGCCGAGCATCACAACATGCCCGGCATCGCATCAGCCGCGACCGCGGTGCTGATCGGCCACATTGCGGCGCGCACAAGCCGGATGCGCGTGGGCGCGGGCGGGATCATGCTTCCCAACCATGCGCCCCTCGCCGTGGCGGAGACGTTCGGCACGCTCGAAACCCTGCACCCCGGCCGCATCGATCTCGGTCTCGGGCGCGCGCCCGGCGGCGATCAGGCGGTCATGCAGGCGCTGGGGGTCCACCCGCGCCGCGCCGAGCAGTTTTCTGAAGAGGTGGGCGATCTAGGCGCCCTCTTCGGCCCCGCCCGCAACGACATGCGGGTGAACGCCCATCCCGGCCAGGGGACGCAGGTGCCGCTCTGGATTCTCGGATCGTCGCTCTACGGGGCCACGGTGGCGGCGGAACACGGCCTGCCCTATGCGTTCGCCTCCCACTTCGCGCCCGCCGCGCTGGAGCAGGCGTTCGCCCGCTACCGGGAGGGCTTCCGCCCGTCGGCCCAGTGCAACCGGCCGCACGCCATGCTGGCGATCAACGTCTTCGCTGCAGAGAGCGATGCGGAGGCTCAAAGGTTGAAGACCTCCATGCAGCAGGCTTTCTATCGCCTGCGCACCGGCCAGGCGGGCAAGCTGCCGCCTCCCGTGGACGACATAGGCGCCGTGATCCCGGCAGGCGCGATGCCCGCCATCGACGGTGCACTGGCCATATCGGCTACGGGAAGCCCGGACACGGTGGCCCGTGAGCTACGCGGGCTGATTCAGCGCCATCGCCCTGACGAGGTCATTCTGGTGGGCCAGATCCACGATCACGCCGCTCGGCTGCGCTCGTTCGAGATCGCCGCTCAGGCCATGGCCTACCTGCCCGAGACCGTCTCGGCGTGACCTAGATCAGCCCCGCCAGCGGGCTCGACGGATCGGCGTATTTCTTCTTCGGCATGCGCCCGGCCAGATAGGCCTCCCGGCCTGCGATGACGGCATGCTTCATGGCCGACGCCATGAGAATCGGGTCCTTCGCCTCGGCGATGGCGGTGTTCATCAGGACGCCGTCGCAGCCCAGCTCCATGGCGATGGCGGCGTCGGACGCCGTGCCGACGCCGGCGTCCACGATCACGGGCACTTTCGCTTCTTCGATGATGAGCCGGATATTGACCGGGTTCTGGATCCCCAGCCCCGAGCCGATGGGCGCGCCGAGCGGCATGATCGCGCAGGCGCCCGCCGCTTCCAGCTTTTTGGCGTATACCGGATCATCAGAGCAGTAGACCATCACCTGAAATCCCTCCTTGATCAGCATCTCGGTGGCCCGCAGCGTTTCCGCCATGTCGGGATAGAGATGTTTCGGATCTGAGAGGACTTCCAGCTTCACCAGTGTCCAGCCGCCGGCCTCGCGCGCAAGGCGCAGCGTGCGCACGGCGTCTTCGCCGGTGAAGCAGCCGGCGGTGTTGGGCAGGAAGACGTATTTCTCCGGATCGATGAAGTCCACAAGTCGCGGCTGGGAGGGATCGGAGAGGTTCACCCGCCTGACCGCGACCGTGATCATCTCCGCGCCGGAAGCCTCAAGCGCGCGGGCGTTCTGCTCGTAGGTTTCGTACTTTCCCGTGCCGATGATGAGGCGGGAGGAGAGTTCGCGGCCAGCGACGGTGAGCGGGGCGTCGGCGACGGGTGCGATGGAGGCGGCGTTCGAGGATGTGTCGGTCATGGAGTTTTCCTAGCGCGGCGCGCGCCGCGCGTCATCTTGCTCTAACGCCCGGGCGCGATAGAATACGCAGTATTCAGTCACCGCGTGCAGCAGGCGGGCGGCGGCGACAGGGAGGCGCTCCATGCATCCAGCCACTAAAGGCGTGTCCGTAATCCTGGCCATCGTCGGCATGCTGAACTGGGTCTATGCCGGGTATCGCACGGTACAGGGCGAGGCGGTGTCCGACAGCCTGCCGCTGATGATCGGCGGGCTGGTCTGCTTCACGCTGATCGCCATTCTCGGCGCAGCAGCCCGCAAGAAGCGCTGACGGCTCAGCCCCCTCCCACAAAGTGAACGATCTCGATCCGATCGTCCGGCTCGATTTCAACGGTGTCATAAGCCGAGCGAGGCGCGATCTCCAGATTGCGTTCCACCGCGACCTTGCGTGGATCGAGCCCCAGATGCTCGAGGAACGCCGACAATGTCAGGCCCGGCGGCGCGGTGCGGGCTTCTCCGTTCACCATCACGGCGATCTTGCTCATGGCGCGTCTCCTGGCGCGAGGACTGCTTGTTTTCCTGTCGCTTCACGTCGTAGAACCGTAGCCCCTCGTCAAGGCCTGCGCGCCGCGGAGCATCTCTTTGAAGCCCATCCATATCCTTAACGGCCCCAATCTCAACCTGCTCGGGACGCGCGAGCCGGAAATCTACGGCCGGATGACGCTGGGCGATATCGAGCAGCTGTGCGCCGAGCGCGCCGGCGGTCTCGGGGTGAAGGTCGTTTTCGAGCAGAGCAATCATGAAGGCGTGCTCGTGGACTGGATCCAGCGCGCCGGGCGCGAGGCCTCGGCGATCATCCTCAATGCGGGCGCCTACACCCACACCTCGATAGCGCTGCATGACGCGCTCAAGGGGGTGGACGTTCCGGCTGTAGAAGTGCATCTGTCCCAGCCAGCCGCCCGCGAGGCGTTCAGGGCGACAAGCTATGTCGCCATGGCTGCACAGGGCTCGATTTCCGGCTTCGGCGCGTTCGGATATGTAATGGCGCTTGAGGCCGCGCATCATCTTGCCGCCCGCAAGGGCTGAAAAGACAAAGACAAGAAGGGTTCCGCCCATGGCGACCAACACGTCCCGCCCGCAGATCGATTCCAAGCTCGTGCGCGAGCTCGCCGATATTCTCAACGATACCGAGCTGACAGAAATCGAAGTGGAAAAGGGCGAGTTGCGCATCCGCGTGGCCCGTGAGGTTCAGGCGGCGCCGGCCATGCACTACGCCCCTGCGCCCCAAGCCGCCCCGGCGCCGCAGCCTGCGCCGGCCGCCGTGTCTTCCAGCCCGCCCGAGACACCAGCTTCCTCCGGCGCCGCAGATCCGAAATCGCATCCCGGCGCCGTGACCTCGCCCATGGTCGGCACCGTCTACGTGCGCCCCTCCCCGGACGCGGACCAGTTCAAAAAGCCCGGCGATTCGGTGAAGGAAGGCGAGACCATCCTGCTGGTGGAGGCCATGAAGACCTTCAACCCGATCACCGCGCCGAAATCCGGCAAGCTCCTCGAGCTGCTCGTGGACGACGCCCAGCCGGTGGAATACGGCGAAGCGCTGTTCATCATCGGCTAGGGGCGAACCATGTTCGATAAGATCCTGATCGCCAATCGCGGCGAGATCGCCCTTCGCATCCATCGGGCATGCAAGGAGATGGGCATCAAGACGGTGGCGGTCCATTCGGAGGCCGACGCCAACGCCATGCACGTCAAGCTCGCCGACGAAAGCGTATGCATCGGCCCGCCGCCGGCCGGGCGCTCCTATCTCAACGTGCCCCAGATCATCGCCGCCGCCGAAGTGACCGGCGCCCAGGCGATCCATCCCGGTTACGGCTTCCTGTCGGAGAACGCCCGCTTCGCGGAGATCGTGGAGGCCCACGGCCTCACCTTCATCGGTCCGAAGCCTGAAACCATCCGGCTCATGGGCGACAAGATCACCGCCAAGCAGGCCGCCGTGCGCGCCGGCATTCCCGTGGTCCCCGGCTCCGACGGCGCCATCGAGGACATGGACAAGGCCCGCAAGGTCGCCAAGGAGATCGGGTTTCCGGTCCTGATCAAGGCCGCCTCCGGCGGCGGCGGCCGCGGCATGAAAGTCGCCGAAAGCGAATCGACACTTGAGAGTGCGCTTCAGACCGCCTCCTCGGAAGCGAAGGCGGCGTTCGGCGACGGCGCGGTCTATATCGAGAAATATCTCGGCAAGCCGCGCCATATCGAGATTCAGGTCCTCGCCGACGAGCACGGCAATGTCATCCATCTGGGCGAGCGCGATTGTTCGCTGCAGCGCCGCCACCAGAAAGTCCTCGAAGAGGCCCCGTCCGTGGCCCTCGACGATGCGGCGCGCGCCAAGATCGGCAAGACCGTCACCGACGCGGTGAAGGCCATCGGCTATCGCGGCGCCGGCACGGTGGAGTTCCTCTACGAGAACGGCGAGTTCTACTTCATCGAGATGAACACCCGCCTGCAGGTGGAGCATCCCGTCACCGAGGCAATCACCCGCATCGACCTGGTGCGCGAACAGATCCGCGTCGCCGCCGGCCTGCCGCTGGATCTCAAGCAGGAAGACGTGAAGTTCGAAGGCTGGGCCATCGAGTGCCGGATCAACGCCGAGAACCCGGAAACCTTCACCCCGTCGCCGGGCAAGGTCACCGAGTTCCACGCCCCCGGCGGGCTTGGCGTACGCCTCGATTCCGGGCTCTACACCGGCTACATGATCCCGCCCTATTACGACTCCATGATCGGCAAGCTGATCGTCCATGGCCGCGACCGGGACGAGGCGCTGATGCGCCTGCGCCGGGCGCTGGGCGAAATGGTCGTGGGCGGGGTGGAGACAACCATTCCGCTCCATCAGGCGCTTCTTGAAGAACCCGCCTTCCTCGCAGGCGACTATCATATCCGCTGGCTGGAAAGCTGGCTGGCCGAGCGCGCGAAGGGCTAGGCTCAGGCGCATGGCTTGCACGGAGGCCATGGTCAGCAACGCCGTTATCAAGCGAGCCGTGCCACTATGAAACAGATTGTCGCCGTTCTGCTCTTCACCGCCGCGCTTCTGCTGCTCACCGGAGAAGCGCGCGCCCAGAACGCGTCCGAGATCGCCGCCGTTCAGGCCGGCCGCTCGTGCCCGGGCTGCAACCTGTTTCAGGCCGACCTCGCCTATCGCGATCTACCCGGCGTCGACGTATCGAGAGCCCGTCTGCGCCAGGCGGATCTGAGCCTCGCCACAATGAACCGGGCCCGCTTCGACGGCGCGAATCTGTCGGTCTCGAATCTGTTCGGCGCACGCTTCACCGGCGCCAGCTTCCGCAACGCCGATCTGAGCCGCGCCAATCTGGTCGGAGCCCATTTCGGCGGAGCCGATCTCTCCGGCGCTGTTCTGGACGGCGCCAATCTTTCCGGAGCCGAGCTGGAGACCGCCCGCGGCCTGACCGCGAGCCAACTCAGCCGCGCATGCGGCGATGCAGAGACGGGTCTTCCGGCCGGACTTTCAACGCCGGCGTGCACGCAATGACTGGTCCGGTTCAGCGACTTACCGCGAATTAAGTCGATCTCGCAGAGTTGAGCCACTAGGTTTCAGGGCATGAGCTTGAAACACGCCTTTCTGGCGGCTGCGGCGGCGGCCGCCTTTTCATCCCCGTCTCTAGCGGGCGAAGATCCGCACAAACGCCTCGTGATCGGCGGCGACTGTGTCGGCTGCGATTTCGCCGACAGCAATCTCGCCAACGCGCAGTTTCTCGGCGGCGATTTCTCCAATGCGGATTTTTCCCACGCCGAGTTGCTCGGCGCCCGCATGGCCGAAATGAACCTGTCCGGCGCCGACTTCGCGCACGCTTCGCTCGACGAGGCGCGGATGACCGCGGTCACGTTCGCCGGGGCAAATCTTTCCGACGCCGATTTTGAGCGCGCCCGCCTTCACCAGGTGGACTTCACCGGCGCCCGCCTGGAGCGCACCGTTCTGAACGGCGCCGTGATGATGCATGTGAGCTTTTCCGGCGCGGATCTCGGTCGGGCGGACGCCCGTGACGCCGTGCTGCGCCAGGTTGATTTTTCCAATGCGGACATGCGGCATGCAGACTTCGCCCAGTCCCACTTCTTCGGCGCCAGCCTGCAAGGCGCCGATCTGCGGAACGCCGGTCTGAACGGCGCCATCTTCGAGCGCGCCGACCTCAACCAGGCCGACTTCCGCAGCGCGGATCTCACCGGCGCCCGCTTTGTATCGGTCAATCTCACCGGAGCCGACTTTCGCAACGCCGAGGGCGTCGACATCGGGAGCTTCCGACAGGTCTGCGGTGCGAGGGTAACCGGCCTGCCCGCCAGCCTTGTGCTTTCTGACTGCACCGGCTCGACCGAATCTGTCGACGGCGCCTATCCGGGCGACCCGGCCGCCATGGCTGTCGCCTACGCCGCAGGTCTTGACGGGCGGCGCGCTGCGCTGGCCCAGGCGCGAGGCGCGATCGAGGCCGCCATCTCCGAGGCGGAGAGAAACACCGCACACTCGGCTGTGGAGCGCGAGGCGCTGGGCGCGGCCCGGGAGGGCTTGCGCGCCGCCCTCCAGGCCATGGCGCAGTCCCATCAAGAGTTGGAGACCCGCATCGAAGCCCATGGGGATCCCCGCGACACCAGCTGGAGCTTTGAAATCCGACGCGCCGAACTGGGAGATCCGATCCGGGTGATCCTTGAACAGGCCGGCGCGCCGACACCGCCGGACGCGCCCCGAGCCCCCGGCGTCATTGAAGCGGTGGAAGGCGCGCCGGGCGATTTCATCCTGCGTCTCGGACCGCTCCGTGTCGAAGCCGATCTTGATCGCCTCGCCGAACAGGCTGAACGCGAAGCGGAGCGCGCCGAACGCGAAGCCGAACGTGCCGTGCGCGAGAGCGAGCGCCGCGCCGAATCGGAGCGGCGTGAACGCGAGCGACAAGCGGAACGGCGCCCCCCGAACTAGCCTGCGCTCCGCAAGAAATCGCTCCCGATCGCTAGATCGCGCCGGCGCGCACTTCAAATCTTTGGAGCGGTCGGCGGTATCACCGGCGTATCACCACCCAAGCTTGGGACGCCGGACCTGACACGCAGTCTGGTCCACATGCGCCCTAGCTCTTCGCATATGGGTTGTGCTGGCTCTTCACGATCAGTCGAATAGGCACGCCGGGCAGATCGAAGGCTTCTCGCAGGCCGTTGACCAGGTAGCGCTTGTAGCTTTCCGGCAGCTGGCCCGCCCGGCTCGCCATCAGCACGAAGGTCGGCGGGCGCGCCTTGGTCTGGGAGAGATAGCGCGGCTTCACCCGGCGCCCGTCCACCGCGGGGGGCGGATGACGCTGGATCATCTCTTTCAGCCAGTCGTTCAGGTCGCGGGTCTTCACCTTCACCGACCAGTTGGCGTGCAGCGCCTTCACCGCCGGCATGATCTTGTCGAGGCCGCGTTCGGTCAAACCGGAGATCGGGAGGAGCGGCGCGCCCCGCACCTGCGGGAGCATGCGTTCGAACTCCTCGCGCAGTTCGGCGAGCTTGGCCTGCTTGTCCTCGACCAGGTCCCATTTGGATATCAGCACGACCAGCCCGCGCCCCTCCTCCACGATCCGGTCGGCGATGGTGAGGTCCTGCTTTTCGAACGGGCGCTCGGAATCCACCAGCAGCAGCACGATCTCGGCGAACTTGATGGCGCGCAGCGTGTCCGCAGCGCTCATGCGTTCCAGCCGGTCATCCACCTTGCCGCGTTTTCGCAGCCCGGCCGTATCGTGCAGGCGCACGCGCTCGCCGTTCCATTCCCACTCCACCGCAATGGCGTCCCGGGTCAGGCCGGCTTCCGGCCCGGTGATCAGGCGCTCCTCGCCGATCATGGCGTTCACCAGAGTCGACTTGCCCACGTTCGGGCGGCCGACGACGGCCAGCCGCAGCGGCGCACTCTCCGCATCCTCGTCCTCGCCGTCGGAATATTCGAGATCAACAGACGTCTGGCCCTCCAGCACCTCCACAAGGCGGGCATAGAGATCCGCCATGCCCTCGCCATGGGCGGCGGAAATCGGCACGGGCTCTTCCAGACCCAGATTCCAGGCCTCCAGCGCACCTTCATCGCCGCGCGCGCCCTCGCACTTGTTCACCGCCAGGATGACCGGCTTGTGGGCCTTGCGCAGCACTTCGGCGAAGCGTTCGTCCAGGGCTGTGACGCCTTCTCGCCCGTCTATGAGAAAGACGCAGACATCGGCTTCGGCCAGCGCGGCCTCGGTCTGGGCGCGCATGCGTGCTTCAACACCGACCTTCTCGTCTTCATAGCCGGCGGTGTCGATGAGGCGCAGCTCAAGGTCGCCGATCCGTCCGCGCGCCTGGCGTCGGTCGCGGGTGACGCCCGGACGATCGTCCACGATCGCCAGCGGCTTTCCGGCGATGCGGTTGAACAGGGTCGACTTGCCGACATTCGGTCGGCCCACGATGGCCAGGGACGGCAGGCGTTTCACGTACAAGCTCCGTTTAAAAATGCGAGCGCCGCGGCCATGGGGCCGCGGCGCGTCACGCCAATCTGCTCAAATGCGCCTTTATCGGTACGCGATCAAGCGCCCCTCGTCGGTGAACACCACAACGGTCTCTTCCGCGATCACCGGCGCGACGTAGACAGCGTCGCCGATATCGCGGTCCTCCATGCGGTCGCCGGTGGTGGGATCGAGGATCACCATCTCGCCTTGAGACGACGCCAGAACCAGCCGGGCGCCGGCCAGGATCGGCCCCGCCCAGCTGATGCGGTCGCGCCGCTTGCGCGCGTTCTTGAAGGTGTCCAGCTGTGTGATCCACCGCACGGTCCCGGTGGTCCGGTCGATGGCGGCGACTTCCGCCTCGGTGGTCACCAGGAACAGATAATCGCCGGCCAGGTACGGCGCATGCAGCCCGCCGGCCGGAAGCGTCCAGACCCGTTCACCGGTTCGCAGGTCGAAGGCCGCCATGATGCCCGAATGGCTCATGGCGTAGACCCGGTCGCCGACCGCCACGGGGCTGGCGGCGATGTCGTTGATCGAGGACAGCGGGGTCAGCCCGCCGGTCCGCGTCAGCGAATCCGACCACAGCACCGTGCCATTCTGGACACGCAGAGCGACGATCTCGCCCGAGGTGAAGGGCGCGATCACAACCTCTCCCGCCACCGCCGGGCTGGGCGCCGTCAGCAGCCGCGCGGTTTCGGCGATCGAGCGGTGAGTCCAGAGGATCTCGCCGTCTTCAGCGTCGATGGCGAGCAATTCATTGTCGTCGGTGGTGGCGAAGACCCGGCCGTCCACTGCAGTCGGCGCGGAGTGGAACGGAGTCAGCGCCTCGGCGCTCCACAGCTCTTCGCCGGTCTCGGCGTCGAGCGCATGCAGGCTCATCCCCCCCTGGTGGGCGAACAGGCGGCCATTGTCGTAAGCGACTCCGCCGCCGAAGGTCAGGACTTCGTCCCCGCCCCCCATGAACGGAATCCAGCTGCCCTCCCCGGCCTCGCGGCCCGGCACGGCGAGCCGCGTGCGCCAGGCTTGCTCCCCGGTTTCAAGCGAGCGCGCCGAGACCCGGCCTTCAGCGTCGATGGCGAAGACCACGCCCTCCGCGATCACGGGACGCGCATTGAGGCGGCGGTTCTGATTGGACCCGTCGCCAGCGCGTTCACTCCACAAACGGTTCAGCCCGCCGGACGCATCGGTATGTTGCATGGCGTGAGTGGCGTACCCGTCCGGCTGCGGCCAGGCCCGGTTCACATAGGCGCGCGGCAGGCGCACCGGCTCCGCTTCAACATTCGACGACAGGCGCTCTTCAAGCTCCAGGATCGAAATGCGCTCGGACTGGGCCGGCGCGTTCGGATCGTCTTCCTCGGAACTGAACGGGTTCAGGCTGGACAGGCGCTCGCCAGCGCCGCAGCCGGCGAGGGCGAAGCTCGCAGCGAGCGTGACGGCAAGCGAAAAGGTGCGGATCGACATTAGCGGCCGTCCTCCTGTTGGAGCGGGGCGTCCGGGTCCGAACCAAGGTCCGGCTCGATGGCGGCGGGAGCGGCGTCGGCCGGCGCAGCGGCGGGCGCCTCCGCAGCCGCTTCACTCGCGGCTTCGGCCACCGCTTCGGGCGCGTTATGGGCGATCAGGGTAAGGGCCTCTGCAGCGCGGCGTGAGACGCCCGGCGGCGCGTCGAGCGATACCGACAGGAGCTCGTAGGCGCTGCGCGCCTCCTCCCAGCGTTCGGCGCGCACCGCCGCGCCGGCGATCAGCTCGCGCGCCAGGGCGCCGAACGGCGCCTCGCCCTCGGTAAGCGGGCTCAAGCGCACACGCACATCGTCATAGGAAAGCTGCTCAAACTGGGCGAGCGTCGCTTTGTAGGTGGCGATCTGGCGCGTCAGAGGCTCGGGCGAGCGCTCGGCTGCGGCGCTGAAATAGCGCGCGGCCTCCTCAGAATTTCCTTGCTCCAGAGCGATTTCGCCACGGCGCAGGAGCGACAGGGCCGCATAGCCGCGCGGTCCGCTCTCGGCCAGGTCTGCAAACCCGGCGTCGGCGGTGGAGAGATTACCCGCGGCGAGCGCCTCGGCCGCCGTCATGTACTGGTTAGACGCCTGCGAGCTCGTGCGGCTGGTGTTCCAGTCCCAGAATTGATAGCCGGCCGCGCCCAGCACAATGGCCACCGCCACGCCCCCGACCCACGGTCCATAGCGGCGCAGGGCCGCCTGATACCGCTCGCGGCGGAGTTCTTCCTCGACTTCGTCGAAAACGTCGACCACGCGCTCGGCCTCTCACTCAATCCAATATTGGCGCGGACCCTAGCCCCGTGCGCGAAGGCGGGCAATACAGCCTTGCTGTTTCAGCCCTTCTTCGCCTTGTAGACCTCCGCCTCGGACGGAAAGGCGCGGCTCTTCACCTCTTCGGCGTAGCGCTTCACCCCGTCCTCCATGGCGCCCTTGATGTCGGCGTAGCGCTTCACGAAGCGCGGGGTCCAGTCGAACAGGCCCATCATGTCCGGGGTCACCAAGATCTGACCGTCGCATTTTGCAGACGCTCCGATACCGATCGTGGGCGCCTTCACCCGCTCGGTGATCTCTTCGGCGAGATCTTCAGCGACGCCCTCGATGACAATGGCGAACGCCCCCGCCTCGTCGGTGGCGATCGCTTCCTCGATGACGCGCTTGCGTGAGACGTCGTCGCGGCCCTTGGCCTTGAACCCGCCTTCCGCCAGCGCCGCCTGCGGGCGCAGGCCCACATGACCGATCACCGGAATGGCCCGCTCGGCCAGATAGCGGATGGTGTCGGCGATGAAGACGCCGCTTTCCACTTTCACCGCCTGGCAGCCGGTCTCGCGCAGCACGCGCGCCGCATTGTCGAAGGCCTGCTCCTTAGACCGCTCATAGGTGGAGAACGGCATGTCCACGCACACAAGCGCCCGGTCCGACCCGCGCATCACCGCCTGGCCGTGCAGGATCATCATCTCCAGCGTCACCGGAATGGTGTTGGGCAGGCCGTGCACCACCATGCCCACCGAATCGCCCACCAGAAGCAGGTCGCAATGGGGATCGAGGAGGCGCGCCATGGGCGCGTCGTAGGCGGTCAGGCAGACCAGCGGCTCGGCGTTCTTGCGCGCGCGGATGTCGGGCGGGGTGAGCCGTTTCACCGGCGTCTTGCTCTGAGCGGACAAAGGAACTCTCCTGCGGGTCGAGCGGAAAAATCAGCCGCACCCTACCGCCTTTTCGCAGCCGCACAACGCCGGTGCAGGCCGCCTACGCCAGCCGGCCACCCGGCAGGACCCGAGCGAAGGCGAGCGCGATTCCGGCGAAGGCCACCATGACCACCGCTTCCGGCCCGACATACTGCGCCGCCTGGCCCAGCACGCCGCCCAGCTCGCCGCCCAGCACCCTGGAGGAAAGATCCACCAGACGATCAAGCTGCGTCGCCGCTATCACCGATCCGGCTGTTCCGGCGCCACTGAGCGCCAGAATCCGGACCCGGCTTGTCCGGCCGGCTTCCGAAAGCACTCGGGCGGTGAAGGCGGGATCGTGTTCGGAGGGCCCCGCCGCCTCGAACAGGGAGGCGAGTTCGGCGTCGAACGCAGCGTCGATGAAGTCCAGCCCGTCGTCCCCGACAGGACCCTGGCCGGCATCATGGATGTGATCAGATCCGCTCATGCGGCGACCTCCTTGCGCTCGAACCAGGCCTTCAGCCTGGCGCGTCCGCGATTAACATGGCTCTTCACCGTACCCAGGGGAAGCCCGGTGGCGTCTGCGGCCTCCGAATGGCTCATTCCGCCAGCATAACACATGACCACGCAGGTCCGCTCCTCCTCGCCGAGCGTGGCCAGAGCCCGATCCAGATCGACCCGCGCCCCGGCCTGACCGGCCGGGACGTGATCGTCCCCGGGTTGGGCCTGGAGCCGGTCCAGAGCCTTGTCCGCCGCCTTGCGCTTGCGCGCGCTCATCAAAAATTGCGTGTAGGCGATGCGGCACAACCAGCCCTTGAAGCTTCCGGCGCCGGAATAGTCGGCGATCTTCGCATAGGCCTTGATGAAGGTGTCCTGCGCCAGGTCGTCGGCGAGCGCGGCGTTGCGGCAAAGGCGCATCAGGACACCGCGCACGGCTTTTTGATGGCGCGTGACAAGCGCGCCGAAGGCCCGCTTGTCACCGCCTGCGATCACCAGAGCGACCAGTTCTGCGTCGGTGGCGTCCAAGGACTGCGCCCTCCCTCTCAACACGCGGCCCGGTCAGGACGGGTCCTTGTCCTTGCGCGCATTGATAAGGCCGAACAGGATCAGCACCACGCCGATAAAGCCCGGGAACGCCGCCACGGCGGTCATGATCGGGATCATCTCCGGCGCGTCGATCAGATCCGATCCACCGAACATGTAGCCGAAGACGATCAGGGCGCCGGCCACCGCCATGAGGATGAAGCCGGCCTTGAGGTCACCGCCCTTGGGCTTTTCCTGCGCGCCCAGGGCCCGAACCGTGTCGGGGTCGAGGGTCTGGCCGGAGCGGATGGCGTCGCGCACCGTCTCCATGACCTCACGCCGCTTTGCGGCGGAGCCCCAGACGTTGAACCCGACGATTGCGGCGACCATGGCGAAAACGCCGAGCGGAACCAGAATGTCTTCCATAATTGTCTCCTCGAATCACGCCCCTGACCGGGCGTTTCGAATACTAGATGCCGGGGGCGACCGGTTCGGATGCGAACCCGATCACCGCAACCCCGAAAAGCTGCATATGAAAGACCCCCAGGAGCGCCGCGGCGCCGAGCCCGATCACCAGGGCGGCGAGGTCCGCGCTCCAGGCGCCGGGGCGTTCGAACGCGCCGCCCACCGCATAGCCTTCGATCAGCAGCATGACCGACCACGCGAAAAACGCGCCGAACAACACCAGCGAGGCGATCTCGCCGTTGGAGACAAGGTGCGCGCCGGACCAGAGGAAGACGCCCAGCGTCATGGGATGACGGGTGAAGGACCGGATATGGCTGGGCAGATACGCCGCCACGAGGAGGACCAGGGAAACCGGCACGGCGAGCAGCGCCAGGGTGCGGGTCCATTCTGGCGGATTCCAGACGGTTTCGGAGGGATGGGCGAGGATATGGCCGTACACCACCAGCGACAGCCCGATGGCCGACAGCACGGTGTAGAAGATCCAGTACAGCGTGTCCCCGATCACCGGGACTGTGAGGCGCTTGATCCCCAGCACACGCGTCAAGTGCACGCCTAGAAAGATCGCCAATCCGGTGACAAGTACGCCCATCCACCCCAAGCCCCTGCTGTGTAATGGCACCATAGAGCGACTCCAGGCCGCACCGCCACCGCCTCGACCGGGACGTTCTGCGTCTTTAAGTAAAGTGTGTGAAAGAGGTCCCATGCCGCCGCTGATCCGCTTCCTCATCCGTCACGCCCTGGCCGGCGGCGCCATCGGCGTCGCGTTCACCGCGGTGGTCCTGGTGCTGGATGTCGGTGCGATCCGCACGATGACGCAGGGGTCCGCCGAAGGAACCGGGATCCGGCTTCTGCTGACGTTTTTCGTCTCCACCACGTTCGCCAGTGCGCAGATGGGCGTCGCGGTGATGTTTCCACCCAGTCGCAAGGACGATCCCACGGCTCCGCCGGACGGGCCCGATGACGAGGACTGGTCGCGCTAGACGTCCGCACCCACGGCGTCGGCGACGCGGTCGAACCCGTCGCGTTTCAACAACTCGGCCAGCCCGTCCCGGATGCGCAGGGCCAGACCGGGGCCCTGATAGATCAGCGCGGTGTAGAGCTGGACAGCGTTGGCGCCGGCGCGAATCTTCGCGTAGGCGGTTTCCGGGCCGTCCACGCCGCCCACGCCGATGATCGGCAGGTCGGGCCCCGCCGCCTTCCTGAACGCGCGCAGCACGGCGGTGGAGCGTTCGAACAGCGGCTTGCCCGACAATCCGCCCTGCTCTTCGCGCCGGGAATCCTTCAAGGTGTTGGGCCGCTGGATCGTGGTGTTGGACACGATCAGGCCGGAGAGCTTGTGTGCGATGATCGTGGTCATGATGGCGTCCACGTCGGCGTCATCAATGTCCGGGGCGATCTTGATGAAGACCGGCTCGGCCCAGCGCACGTCGTTGACCTTTTTCAGCAAGTCGTCGAGCGCGTCTCCGGTTTGCAGTCCGCGCAGGCCCGGCGTGTTGGGAGACGACACGTTCAGGGTGAAAAAGTCGGCGAGCCCCGACAGCGCCTTCAGCAGCACCGCATAATCCGCCGCCCGGTCCTCGGAGTCCTTGTTGGCCCCGAGATTGACGCCCACGATCCCGGGCGCCGGGTTTTCCTGGCGCGCCTCCAGCCGGGCCTTCACCACATCCAGGCCCTCATTGTTGAAGCCCATGCGGTTGATCACCGCCTCGTCCTCGCGCAGGCGGAACAGGCGCGGACGCGGATTGCCCGCCTGGGGACGCGGCGTCACGCCGCCCACCTCGACGAACGAGAAGCCGGCGTTCAACAGGGCGTCCGGCGCTTCGGCGTTCTTGTCGAAGCCGGCGGCCAGCCCCACCGGATGGGCGAGTTCAATGCCGCTGATCGCCGTGCGCAGCACCGGATCCGGCGCCGTGTCGGCCTTGGGGCCGAATCCCGCCTGCAGGCCCCGCAACGCCGCCCGGTGGGCGGTCTCCGGCGGAAGCAGGCTCAAAAGGCGGGCCGCAAGGTCGCTCATGCCAGCTCCTGGGGCAGACGCCATTCGTCTTCCTCGCCGCGCCGGATCAGATGAACGCCCCGCACCGCATCCCAGGGAATCGGACCGTAGACATGGGGAAACAGCTCCCCGCCGCGCGATTTTTCCCATTTCAGGGCCGCGCCCAGAGCGCCCGCGTCGATCTCGGCGACGGCCAGGCGGCGCGCCTCGGCGTAGTGGGTCATGAGCGTACCGGCGAGCTGATCGCGCGTGGAGGCGTGGATGAAGCCGTCGGCCTTGTCATGGGCCTCGCCCTCATAGGCGCCGGCGGACGCGGCGGCGGCCAGCGCCTCGGGCGCGGCGATGCGGAAAATCTTGTCTGTCATGGCGCTCGCCTAGCCCCGCGCGCGGCGGCGCGCAAGAGGACATCCCGCTCCACCGCAAGCCATACCCCAAGCACCGACGGCTTTCGATCCGCAAACCCTCTAGGCGGAGGAAAATTTTCCTGCTAAAGGATCACAAACCCGGAGATCGCCATGCTCACCCATTCCCAGATCTGGCGCGGCATCGACCGCCTGGCCCAGCGGGCCGGCCTGTCGCCTTCCGGCCTCGCCCGCCAGGCCGGGCTCGACCCCACCACGTTCAACCCGTCCAAGCGCGTCAGTTCCGACGGCGTGAAGCCGCGCTGGCCCTCCACCGAGAGCGTCGCCAAGGCGCTGGCGGCTGCGCGCGTGAATTTCGAAGACTTCGCAAGCCTGGCCGCCGGCGGGTCGGCCGGGCGCTCGGTGCCCCTGATCGGCTTCGCCCAGGCCGGCAGCAAAGGCTATTTCGACGACGCCGGCTTTCCCGCCGGCGCCGGCTGGGAAGAGGTGCGCTTTCCCGGCGTCGAGGACGACAACGCCTACGCGCTGGAAATCTCGGGCGACTCCATGGCGCCGGTGTATCGCGACGGCGACCGCATCGTGGTCGCCCCCGACGCCCCGCCCCGGCGCGGCGACCGGGTGGTGGTGAAAACCCGCGGCGGCGAAGTCATGGCCAAGGAGCTGGGCCGCACCACCGCCCGCACCATCGAACTCATCAGCCTCAATCCCGACTACGACAACCGGGTCCTCGATCCGGCGGAGATCGTCTGGATGGCGCGGATCGTATGGGCGAGTCAGTAGGAGTAACGGTATGGTTCTACGCGCCTTCGTGGCTTTGCCGGCATTCTTTGCAGCGTTCTGCTCAGAAGCGTCCTTTTTCACCCCTTGCGAAAACACTTTCATCGCAACGGCACCTGCCGCCAACGGCGCGCAAATTGAAGTCTGGGAACGGAGTTGTGGCGCTACCAGCGGTTTCGCGACTTATTTAGTCGCGTCAGGCTACCTTTCGGACAAGCCCGTCCTGCCGGAGGAGGCATTCATCGGAGCCGAAGTCGCTCCGTGGAATATCGTCCTAGAAGTTGGGGACGATGATCGACTGAGGGTGAGTCTCGATGAAGAAGGGGCGTTTTTCTTTCTGTGTGAACCGCCAAATACCGACGCACATACATTCGAGATTGAATGCGTCGGCCCCCAAAAGAGCCCCAGCGACTGAACGCGCATAACACAAACGCTTTGCACTAATTTTTTAAGGCCAAATCGCCTCCGGCGGCATGGACGACAGGATGCTCTCGATATTGCCGCCGGTCTCCAGACCGAACTTGGTGCCGCGGTCATAGAGGAGGTTGAATTCGGCATAGCGGCCGCGGCGGATCAGCTGTTCGCGGCGGTCGGCCTCGGTCCAGCTTTCGCCCATGCGCCTCGCGACGAGTTCGGGATAGATGTCGGCGAAGGCTTTTCCGACATCCTGCGTGAAGGCGAAATCGGCCTCGAAATCGCCCGTGTCCAGATGGTCGTAGAAGATGCCGCCGGTGCCGCGCGGCTCGGCGCGGTGCTTCAGCCAGAAATACTCGTCGCACCACTTGGTGTAGCGCTCGTAATAGTCCGCGCCATGGGCGTCGCAGGCGGCCTTGGCCGCGGCGTGGAAGTCCTGGCTGTCCACGAAGCTCTTGTCGCGCTGATAGTCCTGGGTGGGGTTCAGATCCATGCCGCCGCCGAACCAGCTCACCGTGGTGGTGATGAAGCGTGTGTTCATATGCACCGCCGGCACATGGGGATTGCGGTGGTGGGCGATCAGCGAGATCCCCGTGGCGAAAAAGCGCGGATCATTTTCGGCGCCGCGCACCCGGCCGGCGAATTCCGGGCTGAACTCGCCGAACACCGTGGAGATATGGACGCCCACCTTTTCAAACAGGCGCCCGCGCATCATGCCCATCTCGCCGCCGCCCAGATCCGCGCCGCCCTCGCCGCGGCTCCACGGCTTCAGCTCGAACCTTCCCGCCTCGCCGGCATAAAGCGCGGGGTCCGCCTGATCCTCCAGCGCCTCGAATTTCGCCGTGATGGTGTCGCGCAGGGATTTGAACCACGTGCGGGCGCGCTCGCGGCGCTCTTCAAGCGTGGAGGTGGCGGGCTTGGCGAGATCGGTCATGGCGAGTCCTTGAAAGTCCTGAAGGTGCGAGACAAGCGTGCGCCGTTCGTTTTGGCAAGCCGCGCCGGGTGCGGACCGGATCGCCTCGCGGCCTGCAACCGGCGCAGAGCGCATCCTTTGCACCCCGGCGGCCCTGCAAGCTGGCGCGGGAACACGGGCGCGGCTAGGGTCGCGCGCTCCGTCTTAGAACCGCTCGAGCCCGTCCATGTCAGACCCCCTCGCCCAGTACCAGGCCGCCCTGCGATCGCAGGAAATGCTGGCCGTCTCCGAAGCCGCACGCGCCCTCATCAAGGCGGCGCCGCCTCTCGGCTCAGACTGGGCGGGCGTCGCCGGCGCGGCGCTGGAGGCGGGCGACGAGCCGGCGGCCCTGGACGCGGCGAAGCTGCTGATGAAGGCCGCCCCCGATTTTCCCCAATCCCATGTCTGGGTCGCCACGGCCCTGTCAGCCATGGGCGATCATGGCGGCGCGCTGGCCGTTCTGGAGGCTCAGATCGCGCGCTTTCCCGGCGAGGTCGATCTTCATCGCCGGGCCGGGCGCGCGCTGCTGGAGCTTGGCCGGCCGACCGCGGCCCATGACCGGTTCAAGGCCGCCCTCGATCTGAACGGCCAGGACGCGCTCGCCTGGGAGGGCCTGGCTGAAGCGCGCGCGTTCAAGCGCGGCGACGATGCGCTGGCGGCCATGGAGGAGCTGCGCATCGGGTTTCCCGCCGACACGCCGGACCGCGATCGCGGCGTGCTGTCCTACGCGCTGGCGCGGGCCTATGACGCACTCGGCGACCACGAGGTGGCCGCGCGGCGCGTGGCGGAGGCGGCCGCCTTCTACCGCGAAAGCGCGCCGTTCGACGTGGCCCGCCACGAGCAGGCGATGAACCATCTCATCGACACCTATGACGACCGCTTCGCCGAGGCCAATGACGAGGCCGGCGCGGTGGATGCGCGGCCGGTCTTCATCATCGCTCCGCCCTGCACCGGCGCGGACTGGATCGCTCGCACGCTGAGCGCCGGCGAGGGCGTGGCCCGGCTGGATCGCCGCAGCGCCCTGTTCTGGATGGCCGCCTCGCCGCTGGGCGACCATGACAGCGCGGCGCTTCTGCGCGAGCTGGAGGCCGGCGAGAGCGACGGGCTGTTCACCAAAATCGCCCACACCTATCTCTCCCGCGTCAGCGAACGCCTCGGCCGCCAGGTGCGCCGGGTGATCGACCCCTCCGCGCTATCCGAGATGGCGGCGGGCGCCATGGGGCTGTCCCTGCCGGCCGCGACCTTCATCCGCATCACCCGCGATCCGCGCGACCTGGCGTGGGCGATCTACGCCCGCCGCTTCCGCCGCGGTCGCAACTGGAGCTATCACCCCGACGACATCGCCCGGGTGCTCGCCTGCCACAACCGGCTTTGCGCGCGCTGGGAGGCGCTGTTCGCCGACCGGATCCACACCGTGTCCTACGAGGATCTCTGCGCCGATCCCGCCGCCATCATGAAATCACTGGCCGGCGCCCTGGGCGTCGAGGCCGAACCGGTCACCGCCGAAGCCTGGCTGCGCGCCGACGCGCTCAAATCCGACCCCGTGGGTCTGCACCAGCGCGTCGGCTCGAGGTTCGAGCCCATGGAGGCGGCGCTGAAGCGCGCAGGGCTGGCCTAGCAATCAAAGCGCCTTGCCGGTCACTGCAGGCCGGGCCAGCGTTCAGGCAGACCGAGCGGCCCGGGAGGTGACCATGCGCAAGTCCACGTTCAGCAAAGGCCCCGCAAACGAAGGCGGAGAGGCCGCGGCGGAGAGCGGCGCGCCGGCTCACCCGGCCGAGCCGGCCAGCCGCACGGCCGCCAATGGCGCCCGCGTCGACGCCGAGTTGCTGCGCGAAGTGATCGAAATGCAGCCCTTCACCCGCTGGACCGGTGTCGAAATCCTGAAAGCCGAAGACGGCGAGGTGGAGACGCGCCTTGTCCTTCGAAAGGAGGACATGACCCAGCATCACGGCTTTCTCCATGGCGGGCTGGTGGGATTTCTCGCCGACAACGCCGCCGCGTACGCCGCCGCCACACTGGTGGGCGACGTGGTCACGAGCCAGTTTTCCCTCAACTTCCTCGCTCCGGGGATAGGAGAGGCCTTCCGCGCGAAGGCTCACGTGGTCAAGGCCGGCAAGCGCCAGGTCACCGTGCGCGTCGACGTCATCGCCGAGCAGGGCGACCAGGAAAAACTCATCGCGGTGGCCCAGGCGACGATTACGCCGGTTTGAAGCCCGCGGGTGAAGACGCGGGCCGATCTGCGTCCCCGCCCCTCAGTCGCCGAACGCCGGATCGGGAACCATGGGCGGCAGGCTGTCGCGCATCTGATCCGCACCGGACAGTCCCATGCGGCGATTGACGAACACCGCCGTGCCCTGCTGGCCCGGCAGGCGGCGCAGGCTGGGATCGAGCTGCGCGCCATAAAGGCCCGCCAGCGCGCCGAACTGCGCCGTGACCGCGGCGTCGATCTGCGCCGCGCCGCCGCCGTCGGCGTAGCGGGCGAAGCCGAACTCATCGCCGCTCCCGTCACCGGCGCATCCAAGCGTTCCCGCCTCGCGGCCGAAGGCGCGCGCGCAGGCGAGACCGGCAAGCGCCGAGGACCGGGTGGCGAACGCCGTCTCCACAGTCGCGCCGCCAGCCGCGTCCAGCTCCACCGCGTCCGGGGCCCCAGTGGAAGCGGCGGGAGCCGCCGGTTCGGCGCGCGGCGCCGCTGCAGCTGGAGCGGACGGCTCGCTCACCGGGGAGTCCTGGCTGGGAACTGGGTCGCCCGGCGCGGCGGGCGCAGGCGTCTCGGCGGGGACGGGCCCTGGTTCGACGCGAGCCTGGACCAGCTCGACAGTCACCACGTGAGACGGCGAGGTCTCAGACAGGGATTCGGGCCGCAACGCCTCGCCGGTGAACCAGATCAGCCAAACCAGCAGCCCGGCGTGCAGGATCAGCGCAAGCCCGATCGGCCCGAAGCGGACGAGCCGGGCCGGAAATTCGATCTCCGCTCCGGGAGGAAGCGGCGCTGCGGCGTCGAGTGCGGCCAAGCCGGTCTCCCTGGCGCGCGAACCGCACCATCCCCACATATCTAGCAGACGCTCAGCCCGCGTTCATGACGGAATGGTTAGTTCACCGTCATGTTGGACGCGCGCTATCACGCATCCTGACCCACAAGCAGAACCTACGGGGAAATTTCATGCGCAAGCTCTTGCTCGCCGCCGCCGGCGCCGCCGCTCTGACCGGGGGCTTCGCCTCCGCCGCGGTCGCCGCCAGCCACCAGGACGCCGCCGCCGAAACTCAATCCGCGGCCAACCCGCTGCTCGCCGAATGGACCGGCCCTTATGGCGGCGTCCCGGCCTTTGACCAGATGGACCTGCAATACCTGCGTCCGGCGCTGGAAGAGGGCATGAACCGTTATCGCGCGGAAATCGACGCCATCGCCCAGAACCCCGAGCCCGCCAGTTTCGAGAACACCATCGTGGCGCTGGAAGGCGTCGGCGATGATCTGGGCCGCGTGTTCACCTATTACGGCATCTGGTCGTCCAATCTCTCCTCTCCCGAATTCCGCGAAATCCAGCGCGAGATGGCGCCGCGGATCAGCGCGTTTTATTCCGAGATCAACCAGAACAAGGACTTGTTCGCCCGCGTCCAGGCGGTTTACGAGAGCGACGCGGTCGAGACCCTGCGCCCCGACCAGCAGCGCCTGGTCCAGCTGACCTATGACGGGTTTGCGCGCAACGGCGCGACGCTGGACGGCGAGGCCGCCGAGCGCTATGCCGCGATCCAGTCCCGCCTGGCCGAGCTGCACACGCAGTTCTCCAACAATGTGCTGGCCGACGAGGAGAGCTACGTCACCTGGCTCTCCGAGGACCAGCTGTCCGGCCTGCCCGACAGCCTGGTGCGGGCCGCCGCCGCGGCGGCCGCCGACCGGGACCGCGAGGGCGAGTACGCCATCCTCAACACCCGCTCCTCCATGGATCCCTTCCTGACCTATTCCGACGAGCGCGAGCTGCGCCGTGAGGTGTGGGAGACCTACTACGCCCGCGGCGACAATGACGACGAGTTCGACAACAACGCCGTGATCGCCGAGATCCTGCAGCTGCGCGACGAACGCGTGGAGCTTCTGGGCTACGACAATTACGCCCAGTGGCGCCTGGAAGACCGCATGGCCGGCACGCCGGAACGCGCGCTGGAGCTGATGGAGACGGTGTGGCCGGCCGCCATCGCCCGCGTCGAGGAGGAGGTCGACCAGATGACCGCCCTTGCCGCCGAACAGGGCCATGACATCGACGCCGTTCAGCCCTGGGATTATCGCTACTACATGGAGAAGGTCCGCCAGGCCGAATACGACCTGAACTCCGACGAGGTGAAGCAGTATTTCAACATCGAGAATTTGCGCGAGGCGATGTTCTTCGTCGCCGGCGAGCTGTTCGACTTCGCCTTCGAGGAGGTCCCCGAAGGCTCGGTCCCGGTCTTCCACGAGGACGTGCGCGTCTGGGACGTGACCGACACCGAAAGCGGCGACCATATCGGCCTGTTCTATCTCGATCCCTATGCGCGCACCGGCAAACGGTCGGGCGCCTGGGCGTCCAGCTATCGCGGCCACTCCACCTTCGACGGCCAGGAGACGGTGCTGTCGTCCAACAACTCAAACTTCATCCAGGGCGCGCCCGGCGAACCGGTGCTGATCAGCTTTGACGACGCGACGACCTTCTTCCACGAGATCGGCCACGCCCTGCACGCCCTGTCGTCCAACGTCGCCTATCCGACGCTCAATGGCGGCGTGCGCGACTATACCGAGTTCCAGAGCCAGCTTCTGGAGCGCTGGGTGCTCACCGACGAGGTGATCGACAATTATCTTCGCCACGCCGAAACCGGCGAGCCCATGCCGGCCGAGCTGGTGGAGAAGATCCGCGCGGCCTCGACCTTCAATGAAGGCTTCGCCACCACTGAATATCTGGCGAGCGCGCTGGTGGACATGTACTATCACACCACCGATCCCGAAGGGATCGACCCGGACCAGTTCGAGCGCGACACGCTGGAGCGTCTGGGCATGCCCGAAGAGCTGCCCATGCGTCACCGCAGCCCCCACTTCGGCCACATCTTCTCAGGAGAAGGCTATTCGGCCGGCTATTACGGATACATGTGGGCCGACGTGCTGACCTCGGACGCGGCGGAAGCCTTCGCCGAAGCGCCCGGCGGCTTCTACGACGCGGATCTCGCCGAACGCATGGTGGAAACCCTGTTCGCCCCGCGCAACAGCATCGACCCCGCCGAAGCCTACCGCCAGTTCCGCGGCCGCGACGCCACGGTGGAGCCGCTCATGCGCGACCGCGGCTTCCCGGTGCCCCGTGAGGACGCAGCGTCTGAAGGCGAAGACCCGGCGCAGTAAGCGTCAGGCTCAACGCCACCAGGAACGAGACGGGCGGCGCAGCGATGCGCCGCCCGTTTTCGTTGGCGCTGCGGTCAACGGCGACAGCGCCGCTTTGCCCGTCGGTCTCCGCACCGCGATAGTACCGGCGGGCGTGAAGAAAGGGCTTTGTCATGGCGCAATCGGCCGCGCGCAGCATCGCCATGACCGTGACCAACGCCACACTGGAGACCTATCGCATCAAGACCGTGCGGATCTCGCCGGAAACCGCGCGCTGGGCGGACAATCCGCCCGAGCCCTGGAGCCGCAAACCGATCCGGCCGGCGCCCGGGGCTCTGATCCCGCTCTGGGCCTATCTCAGCTGGGAGGCCTATCTGCCGGAGACCCAGCCGGACACCGATCTGGTCGGGGTGTTGCGCGGCTCCATCAGCCTGAACGCCATGGCCGGCGACCTGGTGATCCTGTTCGAGGCGCAGAACGGGCGCGGCGCGCTGTGCCGGTGCGAGGCCGATCCCGCCTTCAATGTGCGCGTCCAGCAGGGCGCCGCCGCCGATCCGCGCCGGGCGGCGTTCAACATCACCCTGATGACCGCGCGGTAGCGCCCCGCCGTGCGCGCCCCACATGATAGTCCCTTGACCCTCCCATCATGGGAAGGTCCATGAGGGCCGGAACGCTGCTCATCAGGAAAGATCGACATGACCGCCGCCACGACAACCAAGACCCGCCCCGCCCGCCTCGTGCTGGACGTGGAGGGCATGACCTGCGGCGGCTGCGCGCGCAGGGTGGAGACCGCGCTGGCCGCAGCGCCGGGCGTGCGCGAGGCCAGCGTCAATTTCGCCGCGCGCACGGCGGACCTCGCCCTCGAGCCCGACGCCGCGCCTGACCCCATTCTCGAAGCGCTGCGCAAGGCCGGCTATGACGGGACGCCGGTGAAGGGGTTTTCCGAGCGGGCAAGGGCCGCCGGCTATGCAGACGGGCATTCGGGAGGCCATGGGGGCGCAGCCCATGACCATGGCGAGGTCCCGCTGCGCGAGCTTGTCTTCGCCGCCGCGCTGACCCTGCCGATCTTCCTCATCGAGATGGGCGGCCATGTGGTCCCGGCCCTCCACGCGATCACCATGGAGGGGACGGGACGCACCACGCTGAACTGGGTGTTTCTGGTGCTGGCCTCGCTGGTGCAGTTCGGGCCGGGGCGGATTTTCTACAAGCACGGCTGGCCCGCGCTTCTGCGCGGCGCGCCGGAGATGAACACGCTGGTGATGCTGGGCACGAGCGCGGCCTGGGGCTATTCCGCCGTCGCCACGCTGGCGCCGGGCCTGTTCCCCGAAGGCCAGGCCCACGTCTATTTCGAAGCCAGCGCCATGGTGGTGACGCTGATCCTGCTGGGCCGCTTCCTGGAGGCCGGCGCCAGGGGGCGCACCGGCGACGCCATCAAGAAACTCCTGTCCCTGCAGGCGAAGACCGCGAGGGTGCGTCTTGCGTCCGGCGAACTCGTGGAGCGCGCAGTTGAGGAGGTCGCGGTCGGCGACATCGTCGAGGTGCGCCCCGGCGAGCAGATCCCGGTGGACGGCGACATCGTCTCCGGCGCGAGCCATGTGGACGAGAGCATGCTCACCGGCGAACCCCTTCCGGCCTCCAAGCATGAAGGCGACCGGGTGACCGGCGGCACGGTGAACCAGACCGGCGCCCTGGACATGAAGGCGACAGCCGTGGGCGCCGACACCGCACTGGCGCGCATCGTCGCCATGGTGGAGGAGGCCCAGGGCGCGAAACTGCCGATCCAGCAGCTTGTGGACCGGGTGACCTCTGTGTTCGTGCCGGTGGTGATCGGGCTGGCCGCCCTCACCTTCGCCGCCTGGCTGATCTTCGCCGGCTCGCTGTCGCTGGCCCTGATCAACGCCGTGGCGGTGCTGATCATCGCCTGCCCCTGCGCCATGGGGCTGGCGACGCCGGTCTCCATCATGACCGGCACAGGGCGCGGCGCCGAGCTCGGCGTCCTGTTCCGCAAGGGCGACGCGCTGCAGACCCTGAGCCGGGTCTCCATGATCGCCTTCGACAAGACCGGCACGCTGACGCAAGGCAAGCCCGTCCTCACCGATTTCACCGCCGCGCCGGGTTTCGACGCGGACGAGGCGCTCAGACTCGCCGCCAGTCTGGAGGCCCGGTCCGAGCACCCCATCGCGCGCGCCGTGGTGACGGCGGCGCAGGACAAGGGCGTCGCCCTCGCCCCGGTCAGCGCTTTCGACGCGCCGTCCGGGTATGGCGTCACAGGCGAGGTGGAGGGGACGCGGGCCGCCCTCGGCGCCGGACGCTATATGGACCGGCTTGGCGTCGAAACGGCGGCGCTGGCGGACGAGGCGTCGCGGCTTGAAAGCCAGGACCGCGCCCCGCTCTACCTGGCCCTGGACGGACGGCTCGCCGCCGTGCTGGCGGTCTCCGATCCGATCAAGCCGGGCGCCAAGGCGGCCATCGCCGCCCTGCACCGGGCCGGGCTGAAAACTGCGATGATCACCGGAGACGCCGCGGCGCCTGCAAACGCCGTCGCCGCCGAACTCGGCATCACGGACGTGCGCGCGCAAACCCTGCCCGGCGACAAGGCCGACGCCGTGAAGGCCCTGCGCGGCGACGGCCGCATCGCCTTCGCCGGCGACGGGATCAATGACGCCCCGGCGCTCGCCGAAGCCGATGTGGGGATCGCCATGGGCGCGGGAACCGACATCGCCATCGAAAGCGCCGACGTGGTGCTCATGGGCGAGGATCTCGCCGGCGTCGCGGCCGCCTACGCCCTGTCGAAGGCGACCCTGTCCAACATCAGGCAGAACCTGGTCTGGGCGTTCGGCTATAACGCGCTCCTCATTCCCGTGGCCATGGGGGTTCTGGCGCCCTTCGGCGGGCCGCTCCTGTCCCCGGTGCTCGCCGGCGCGGCCATGGCGGCGTCCAGCGTGTGTGTTGTGCTGAACGCCTTGCGGCTGAAGGGCTTCAAGGCGCCGGCCGCGGAGGCGCGCCCATGAATATCGGCGAAGCGGCCCGGCGCAGCGGCGTCAGCGCGAAAATGATCCGCCATTACGAGGCGATCGGCCTGATCGCCGCGCCGGCGCGCACCGAGGCGGGCTACCGGGTCTACACCGAGGCCGCAATCCACGACTTACGCTTCGTCCGAAGCGCCCGGGATCTCGGCTTCTCCATGGCGCAGATCGCGGACCTGCTCGCCCTGTGGCGCGACCGGCAGCGCTCGAGCGCAGAGGTGAAACAGCTCGCCCTCGACCATGTGGCGGGCCTCAAGGCGCGCATCGAGGAGCTCCAGGCCATGGCCGACACGCTCACCCATCTGGCGCGCACCTGTCACGGCGACGACCGCCCCGACTGTCCCATCATCGAGGGACTGGCCGGCGCCCCTGCGGCGCCAGGCCCCGCTGGCAAGCGCGCGAAATCACGCTAAACAGGCCGCGAACCTCACACGAGCGCGATCCATGCCCCAGACCCTCACCCTGCGCCGGCCCGACGACTGGCACGTGCATCTTCGCGACGGCGATATGCTCAAGCTCGTGGCGCCCTATACGGCGCGTCAGTTCAAGCGCGCCATCGTCATGCCGAACCTGGTTCCGCCGGTGACCAGCGTCGCCGCCGCCGAAGCCTATCGCGGCCGCATCCGCGCCGCCGTGGGCGAGGCCAGCGATTTCGAGCCGCTGATGACGGCCTATCTCACCGACACGACCGACGCCGACGAGCTCGTGCGCGGCCATGCAGACGGCGTGTTCACCGCCGCCAAGCTGTACCCGGCCGGCGCCACCACCAATTCGGCCAGCGGCGTCACCGACGTGACAAACATCTATCCGGTGCTGGAGCGCATGGCCGAAATCGGCATGCCGCTCCTGATCCATGGCGAGGTGGTGAGCCCCGAGATCGACATCTTCGACCGGGAGAAGGTCTTCATCGATCAGATCCTGTCGAAGATCGTCGAGCGCTTCCCGACCCTGAAAATCGTGCTGGAGCACATCACCACGAAAGACAGCGTGGAGTTCGTCAGCGCCGCGCCGGCCAATGTCGCCGCCACCATCACCGCCCACCATTTGCGCATCGACCGCAACGACATGCTGGTGGGCGGGATCCGGCCGCACATGTTCTGCCTGCCCGTGGCCAAGCGGGCGACGCACAAGCACGCCTTGCGCCAGATCATCACCACGGGGTCGGAGAAGTTCTTCCTCGGCACCGATACCGCGCCCCACGCCCGCCCCGCCAAGGAAAGCGCCTGCGGCTGCGCCGGCATTTTCTCGGCCCCCACCGCGCTGGAAAGCTACGTCCAGACGTTCGAGGAGATGGATGCGCTGGACAAGCTGGAGGGCTTCGCCAGCCTCCACGGCCCGCGCTTCTACGGCCTGCCGGTGAATGAAGAGACCGTGACGCTGGAACGGTCGGGGCTCGACGTGCCGGAGAGGATCGACGCAGGCGGGCTCGATGTGACGCCCTTCCACGCCGGAGAGCGGCTGGACTGGCGGATGGCGGATCGGCGTGGGTAGGCTGCGGGCTTGCCTCAGGGCCTCCCGCTCGCCATCTTGAGGACAGCTCGACAAAGGCCCTTTATGCTCCGCAGCCTCGCCTCGCTTCTGGCGCTCCTCGCCCTCTCCGCCGCGGCTCTCGCCGCGCCGGCGCAGGCGTGCGCGCAGATGATGGAGGCCCGAGGCGCCGCGACGACGCCCGCCCGGTCCATGGGCGCCGATCCTCACGCACACCATGGCGGCGAAAGGGTTGCGCCGGCTCCGGCTCATCACGGCGACTCACCCTGCCCCCATGGCGAGTGCGAACAGGCGGCCGACGCCTGCGACACGACGCCGTCGGCAGTGGCTCCGGCCGCGCCGATGGAGGCGACCACGCCGCGGGCCGTAGCTGTGCATCATCCGAAAACCGAACTCGCCGTCGCCGCGCCCCGGGCGCCGCCCCGACCGCCACGCCCGTCGCTCAGTCCGGTCGATCTCTTCATCAAGCAGCTGAACTAGGCGGCTCGAGCCGCCGCGCCCGTGCGCGGCCGCCTGACGCCCCCGCGTTCCCGCGCCTTTGCGCGCCTTGATGACGAGACGATCCCATGTCCCTTGACCTGTCCCGCCGCCGTCTTCTCGGCGGCCTCGCCGCAGCCGGCGGCGCCGCGGCCGCCACGAGCCTGCTGCCTGGCTGGAGCGCCCATGCGCGCTCGCTCGCCAGCGCGTCGCCCGAAGCCCTGACCGGTACGACTTTCAACCTCTCCATCGGCCATCAGATGCTGCGCATCGACGGGCGGCGCACCCATGGCTACGGGGTGAACGGCCACGTGCCCGCGCCGCTCCTGCGCTGGCGCGAAGGCGACGAGGTGACCTTGAACGTCACCAATACGCTGGACGAAGACACCTCCATTCACTGGCACGGCATCCTGCTGCCCTTCCAGATGGACGGCGTGCCGGGGGTGAGCTTCCCGGGGATCGCACCGGGCGAAACCTTCACCTACCGGTTCCGCCTGCGCCAGTCGGGCACCTACTGGTATCACAGCCATTCCGGCCTTCAGGAACAGGCCGGACTTTACGGCCCGCTCATCGTCGACCCGGCCGGCGCCGATCCGGTGGCTTACGACCGCGAGCATGTGATCGTGCTGGGCGACTGGACCTACCAGCACCCGCACCAGCTCTTCGAGCACCTGAAGAAGAACGCCCACAGCCTGAACTTCAACGCCCGCACGCTCGGCGATTTTTTCGCCGATGCGCGCGCGGACGGGCTTTCTGAAACGATCTCGGGTCGCGCCGCCTGGGGCCGCATGCGCATGACACCCACCGACCTCGCGGACGTGACGGGGGAAACCTACGACTATGTGATCAACGGGCGCGGCCCGGCGGACAACTGGACCGGCCTGTTCCGGCCCGGCGAGCGGGTGCGCCTGCGCATCATCAACGCCGCGGCGATGACGCTGTTCAATATCCGTATCCCCGGCCTTTCCATGACCGTGGTGCAGGCCGACGGCCAGAATGTGCGCCCGGTGGAGACCGACGAGTTCCAGATCGGCGTGGCGGAGACCTATGACGTCATCGTCACCCCCACCGAAGACCGCGCCTACACTTTCATGGCCGAGACCATCGACCGTTCCGGCTACGCCCGCGCCACCCTGGCGCCCCGCGAAGGCATGAGCGCGGCGGTCCCCGAGCTGCGGCCCATGCCGCTCCTGACCATGCGCGACATGGGCATGGATCACGGGAGCATGGGCGGTATGGACGGCATGGACCATGGCGCCATGAACGACGGATCAATGGACCATGGGTCGATGGATCATGGGTCAATGAATCACGGCGACATGGATCATGGAGCCACCGCCGATCAGATCCGGCGCGGGCCGGGCGTCGCCAATATCGCCATGGCGCCGGCGAGCCGGCTGCATGAACCGGGCCTGGGGCTGGAGGACGTGCCCCACCGCGCCCTCGCCTATGACCAGCTGGCCAGCCTCGATCCCAATGACGATCCGCGCGCGCCGGAGCGGGAGATGACGATCCACCTCACCTCCAACATGGAGCGCTATATGTGGAGCTTCGACGGGGTGAGTTTTCACGAGGTCACGGAGCCCATCGTCTTTCACGAGGGCGAGCGGCTGCGCATGCATCTGGTGAACGACACCATGATGAACCATCCGATCCACCTGCACGGCATGTTCTTCGAGCTGGTGAACGGGCACGGCCTGCACAATCCGCGCAAGCACACGGTGATCGTGAAGCCGGGTGAGAAGCTCGCCATCGACATCACCGCCGACGAGCCGGGCGACTGGGCCTTCCACTGCCACCTGCTCTATCACATGCACGCCGGCATGATGCAGGTGGTTTCGGTGCGTCCGCGTGACGGCGCCATGGGCCATGACGCGCATCAGGACCATGCCATGCACGACGCCCACGCCGGCCATGGCGAAGCCGCCCCGGCGGCCGCGCATGACGGGCATGGGGCGCACGGCGCTCAGAGCGAGCCGGCGACGGGACATGACGGGCACGGAACGCACGGCGGCCATGGCGGCGGCCCTTCTGGTCACGACGATCACGGCGGGGAGGGCTAGGACGATGAAAACGCTTGTCACCACCGCCGCCCTCGCCCTCGCCGCTTCGGCGCCCGCGCTCGCCCAGAGTGCGCCCGCCGATCCGCCCTGGAACGCGGCGGACGCCCATTACGACCCGGACCGCATGGCCGAAGCCCGCCGGGCCGTGCAGCAGGAGTCGGGCGGCATGCGCTTCTTGTTCATCGGCGCAGATCGCCTGGAGATCCGCCACTCCGAAAATGAGGAGACCCTGCTCTGGGACGGCGACGCCTGGTATGGCGGCGACATCCACCGGATCTGGTTCAAGAGCGAGGGCGAAGTCGCCCTGAACGCCGGCGAGACCGAGGAAGCGGGGATTGAAGCGCTCTACAGCCGCGCGATTTCTCCCTATTTCGATATCCAGGCCGGGCTCGCCCATGATTTCGAAGGCGATGAAACCTTCGCAGTGCTCGGGCTCCAGGGGCTGGCGCCTTACTGGTTTGAGGTGGACGGCGCCCTGCAGCTTTCCGAAAACGGAGACCTCTCCGCCGGCGGCGAGCTGGAGTATGATATAAAACTCACCCAGCGCCTGATCCTGCAACCACGCACGGAGGCCGAGTTCGGGTTTGAAGACGGGCTGCAGGAGCTCCAGGCCGGCCTTCGCCTGCGCTACGACATCCGGCGCAAATTCTCCCCCTATGTGGGTGTGGAATGGACCGGCCTTTACGGTCATGAGGCCGACGAGGCCCGACTGGCCGGCGAGCCCGAAGACGATACGGCCGTCGTGGCCGGTGTGAAATTCTGGTTCTAGGAGGCTGAAACCATGACGCTTTTGAAACCCCTGTTCGGCGTGTTCGCTCTGGCTGTCATCACCGCAGCCTCGGCCGGCGCGCAGACGCTGGACGTGCACAAGACGCCCTGGTGCGGGTGCTGCGAGGCCTGGGCCATCCGCATGGAGGAGGCCGGCTTCGACGTGGAGATCCATGAGACCGAAGACCTGAATGCGGTGAAGGCCGAGCACGGCGTGCCCGGTGATCTCCTGAGCTGTCATACGGCCACCATCGACGGCTATGTCATCGAAGGCCACGTGCCGGCCGGAGACATCCGCCGCCTCCTCGCAGAACGCCCCGATGCGGCCGGTCTCGCCGTTCCGGGCATGCCCCACGGCTCACCGGGCATGGAGACCGGGCGAGTGGATCGATACCAGACCCTTCTGTTCGGCGACGGCCCGCGCAGCGTCTGGGCGGAGCACCCCGCCGGGTAGCCAGCGGCGCGCTACCCGATTTCGTAGTCGATGGGCGTACACCGGCCGTTGTTCGACCCGTCGGCCGAACAGGCGGTGAGGCCGATGATAAGGTCGGTGTCCGCGCGCAGCACCAGCCGGTCGCCCGGCTTGCTCTTCGGCGCCAGAACCGAACAGGCGCCGGTGCCGGGATCATAGGCGACGTTCATGAAGACGTTGAAGGCGGTCGGAATCTGATCCGGCCCGATCCCGTAGGGTTCGAGCGCAGCCTCCAGATTGCCCTGGCAGCCGGGAAGGATCGGGTGGTCGTCATAGAGCCGCTCGAACGTCGCCCTGGAACACGGGGTGAGCGTGAAATCGTGGCGGCCCACATCGTCCTCGATCAAGGTCAGCATCGGGTTGGACCGGTTGGAGTACAGGATGTCGCCGGCGGTCAGGAACAGACGCTCTGCGAAATCGATCGACCGGCCCGAGCTGATGTGCTCACGCGGATCGCCGGCGGCGTACGCCACCAGATCGGCGACCTGCTCGCCCTCGGGATCGATGACGGTCAGCGTCCCCCCGGCCTTCAGCCGGAACGCGGCGCCGGAGCGGGCGGGGATGCGGGTCATGAGGCGTCCTTTTTCACAGGCTGCTTTAGAGGCTGCGGCGTGAACGGCGCCGTCCAGTCTTCATCCACCTGGCGCCCCGAATACTGGGCCGCCTCCCGGCCCTCGCCGAAATCGGCGAGCATGGGGTTGATCCCGCCATGCTCGGAGCGCTCGCGCTCCCGGATGGCGGTTTTCATGACGTCATAGCGGCCGTCCTCGCGCAGGGCTTCGAACTGACGGTGGGCGTTGAAGGCGAGCGCGGGCCGGGCGAAGCGCCGTGAGGGCCGTGAGGCGTTCGCATGAAGGCCCACCACGAAAAACGGCTCTCCCGCAACGGACATGGAAAAGTGCGCGCTGGCCGGATCGGTCGACACGTCGCTCGCCCAGGCCTCACCCGCGACGGCGTCGAGATTGTGCAGCGCTTGCAGCCGGTTCCACAGAGCGGTCTCGAACGCCGCCTCATCAAGCGCGTCCGGGCCGTCGAACACCACCACAAGCGATTGAAGTTGCGGACCGTCCCGGTCCAGCTCGGCGCTGAAGGCCTTCAGCGCGTCGCGAATGGCCACGTCGTCATGGGGGGCGTCGAGGGCGCGCGCACGAACCACGCGGAGCTGGTCACGCGCCAGGGCGGCCTTGGCGCCGACGCACGGGAAGCGGTCGGACTGGATGAACGCGTTGAGGAGCGCGGCGAGGTCTTCCACGAGAATTGCAAGCTCCGTCCAGGGGGTGGGAGAGACCATAACGCCCGGCCGCACCGCCCCGGTTCCCGGTCTCGCGCCGCTCATGAGCAGCAGCACGGCTAAACCGCAGCCTCGGCCTCCAGCAGGGCCTTCGCCCGCGCAAGATCCCCGTGGAGACGCGCCGTCTCCCCGGCCCTGCGCGCCGGGTCTGTAAGCCGTAAAAGATAGGCGGGGTGGACGGTCGCGATGACTTTCGCGCCGCCATGCTCCACCACGAGGCCGCGGATATCCTCAAGCCGGACCGGCCCGCCAAGCACCCCGTGCGCCGCGCTGGCGCCCAGCGTCACAATCACTTTCGGCGCAACGAAGCGGCGCTCCAGGTCCAGCCACCAGCGGCACTGGTCGATCTCGCCGGACACCGGCCGTTTATGGAGGCGCCGCTTGCCGCGCCGTTCATACTTGAAGTGCTTCACCGCATTGGTGACGTAAGCCTTTGACCGTAGGAGGCCCGTAGCCTCCAGACCCGTGTCGAGAACCGCCCCCGCCGGACCTACGAAGGGGCGGCCGGCGAGATCCTCCTGATCGCCGGGCTGCTCGCCGACGATCATCAGACCCGCCCGTGACGGCCCTTCGCCGAACACGGTCTGCGAGGCGCCGCAATGGAGCGGGCACCGCTCGCACCGCGCCGCAGCCGAACGCGCCTCATCCAGGCTCGCCGGCGCCGCGGCGGCTTGATCGACCGCCGTCGCACGGCGCTCGGCGAGCCTTGCCGACAGCGGATTGGGCGCGCCCGGCGCCTGGTCCTGCATGGCGCTCGCGCGCCTGCCGGCCGCCGCGATCATGCCCGGGATGAGGTCGGATTCAGGCAGGTTTTTCCAGTACTTCTTCGGCATTTCCGACATCATGGCCGAAACCTTGAGCCGGGCGGGGTTGAAGATCGCCTTGAAATACATCCGCCACTGGTCTTCGACCGCGTCCTCATCAGGGACGGCGCTCCAGTCGCTCGCCGGCCCGTAGCGCAGGGCCTCACCGTCCCATGCAGCCGACCCGTCCGGCGTGGCGATCACCCAGTCCATGGACGGGAACCGGCGCATGAAGAAGGGCGCCGCCAGGGCGAGTATCCGATGCTCGGGCTCGAACCACGCGGCGAACCGCTCGCGCCCGCCGGCGTCTTCGCCCGCTTTCCTGAACCGCACGAAGGCGTGCATCTTGTGAACATCGCGCCGGATCGCCTTGTCCGCGTGCGCCAGCCAGGCCGCATCCGGGTCGCTCAGATCGTCAAGAACGCCCGCGCGAACCTGCAGCCGCATCAGCAAAGCGTAGAGCCGGGCGAACCGCTGCGGATCGCGCAGATGCACCGCGCGGCGGGCGAGATCGACGAAACGCCGGGACGCCGTCACCGGGCCATCAGGCCCATCCGGCGCCGGATCGCCGACCAACAGCCCGGCCGGCTCTCCCGGCGTGCGCCAGCGAACCGATTGCGAATCGACGCCGGCGGCGCACAGTCGGCGGGCGGCCCTGCGCCAGCCGTCGAAATCGGTCTCGCTCTCCAGCGCAATCTCGATCATGCAAACAGCTCGCCTTGCCGCGGCGGCGGCGCGAAACGGGCCCTCAGAGCCTCGGCGTCCAGGCTCCGCCCAGGGCTGTGATCCAGCGTGGTGACGAAGGGCAGCACCGGTTTCAGCGAGCGCACGATGGCCTTCAGACCGGCGAGCCGCAGCCCACCGTCGCGGCGCGCCGCGAGGATCCGGTCCACCGATTTCGGCCCCAGACCCGGCACCCGAAGCAGGGTTTCCCGGTCGGCGCGATTGACGTCGAGCGGGAACAGGGCGCGATTGTTCAACGCCCACGCCAGCTTGGGATCGATCTCGAGATCCAGCATGCCGTCCCGGGTGGCCGAGACCACCTCGTCGGCGTCGAAACCGTAAAAGCGGCACATCCAGTCGGCCTGGTAGAGCCGGTGTTCACGCATCAGGGGCGGCTTGATCGGGGGCAGGCTGGCGGAGGCGTCGGGGATCGGGCTGTAGGCGGAGAAATACACACGCTTCAGCCGGTAAGCCGCGTATAGATCAGCGCTTTTCCGGATGATGCCGGCGTCGTTCGTGGCGTCGGCGCCGACGATCATCTGGGTGGACTGACCGCCGGGCGCGAAGCGGGGCGGCTTGGCCTTGCGGATCAGCCCGGATTTGCGTTCGCCCTGGTACGTGTCGATGCGCGTACGCACGTCGGCCATGGCCTTGCGGATGGTCGGTTCGGTCTTTTCCGGCGCGTAGTCCTTCAGGCTCTGGGCCGAGGGAAGTTCGATATTCACCGACAGGCGGTCGGCATAGCGACCGGCGCGCCCTATCAGGTCCGGATCGGCTTCGGCGATCGTTTTCAGATGGATATAGCCGCGAAACTGATGATCCTCGCGAAGGCTGCGCGCGACCTCGGCCAGCTGCTCCATCGTGTAGTCGGGCGACTGGATGATGCCCGAAGACAGGAACAACCCCTCGATATAATTGCGCTTGTAGAAGTCCAGCGTCAGCCGGACGACCTCCTGGGGCGTGAACCGGGCGCGTTCGACATTCGACGAGACCCGGTTGATGCAGTACCGGCAGTCGAAGATGCAGAAATTGGTCAGCAGGATCTTCAGCAGCGAGATGCAGCGCCCGTCCGGAGCGTAGGCGTGGCAAATGCCCATACCTTCGGTGGACCCCAGCCCGCCCTTGCCCAGCGAATGACGCTTCGCGGTCCCGGAAGAGGCGCACGAAGCGTCATATTTCGCCGCGTCTGCGAGGATGGAGAGCTTCTGGATGAGGGTCTTCGCCATGGATGTCTCGCTCGATTTGCGCGGAACAAACATAGTACAAATTTTCCGCTCGCCCAGCCCCCGAGTGCGTGGCTACTCGCCGGCGAAGTCGGGAAGGTCCGCCGTGATCGTCGTGGAAACCGCGCTCCCGGTCATGAAGGCGTTCATCGCGGCGCCCACTTCGGGGCTGGTCATGAACAGGTTATGGCCGGCGTTGACCACGGTCACCGCGGTCAGGTCGGACAGCCCGGCCGTCGCCTCGCGCTGGCCTTCGGGATAGGTGCGCCCGTCCAGCGTGCCGGTGAGCAGGAGCACCGGGCGGTCATACGCCGCCTCCCGCCGGAACCCGTCTCCGAGGTCCATGTCCGGCCAGACGCCGGCCAGCTGCGGCATCGGGAAGTTCAGATAGGGGCCGACGAGGCTGGTCTGCGCCTCCGCCTCCGCTTGGGCGCGCCGGGCGTCGCTGATCCCGGAGGCCACATCCATGGCGGTGGACATGGCGCGCAGGGTGATCGGCTCGCCGACATCGAACACCTGGGCCGCGATCGCCTGCGCCATGCCGGTCTGTCCGGCGTCGATGGAGGCGTAAAGCTGCAGCAGCCAGACCGCATTGCCCGGGTCGCTGGCGTATCCCGACACCATCTGCATATGGTCGCGGGTGAAGGCGAACGGCGCCGGCGCGCCGTCCGGGGCTTCAAGGGTGAGCATCAGCGGCTCTGCGGCGAGCCGGTCCTGGACCCGGCGCATCAGGGCGACCACGTCGCCATAGCGCGCCGCCGCTTCGGGCTGGCTTTGCACGGCCGCGTTCAGCCTCGCGTAGAAGGCGTCGGTGCGCGAGGGCAGCTTCACCGTCTGATCCAGGCCTTCCGCGCTCGCCAGGATGATCTGGTCCAGTTCGCCCGGGATCGATTTCATGGCCGCGAGCGCCAGATGCGTGCCGTAGGATATGCCCCAGAGATCCAGGCGGTCCGCCCCCAGATGCGCGCGCAGGGCCGACAGGTCGGCGACGCTCTCCTGTGTCGTATAGCCTTCGATGGCGATCCCTTCACCGGCCCAGAATTCGCGGCATTCCAGCGCCGCCGCGCGGTAGGCGGCCGTGAGCTCGCCCGGTGCAAGCGGGCGTTCCACGGGCACTCGAATATCGGTCACGCAGTCTGGAAGCGAGGTGGAGTCTCCGGTCCCGCGCTGATCGAAGGCGATGACGTCGCCATGGGCGCGCATGGCCATGAAGAGCGGGAACCGGGGTCCCTGCGCGGCGCCCGACCCCGAGCCGCCCGGCCCGCCGGCGAGATAGACGATGGGATCACCCGGGGTCCGGGTGGTCGCGGGAAAGCGCACATAGGACAGCGTGACCCTGCGGCTGTCCGGGTTCGCCCGGTGCTCTGGAACCTCCAGCGCGCCGCGAAAGGCGGCGACGGTCTCGCCGCTCCTTGCGGTGAACTCGATGGGCGTTTCGCCCGGGGCGGGTTGCCCGATGGCGGCGGCGGCGAGGGCGACGATGAGAAAGGTCATGAAGGATCTCCGTTTCGAACTTCGCCATACGGTTTGACCCGGTCAGCCCGCGCGCGCACGCCCGGATCGGCCGGCGGCGATCTTCGTTCGGCGAGCGGTGCGCACGGATCGGCCGGCGGCGCGACACCTGCGGCGGGCGGGGTTAATCTCGCGGGCATGACTCGCCTCCTCGCCGCGCTTGCGCTGGTCTTCCTTCTCGCCTTCCCCGCCGGCGCCCAGTCCTGGAGCGCGAACGCGCTGGTCCGCGTCTGCCCCGCCGCGCCCGGCCAGACGGCGCCGCCGGACTTCACTAGGGAGGGCTGCGAAACGCGCCCCTACTGGCTCGCCGACCCCCAGGGCCGAACCCTGTGGATCGAGGCGGTGATCGAGATCGAGGCCGCGCCCGGCCCCTTGTCAGGTCCGTTCGGCCTGTACCTGTCCGGCAAGATGGCGGCGCAGGCGTGGATCAACGGCGCCCCGGTGGGCGCCAACGGCGCGCCTGGGGTCAGCGCGGCGCAGGAGACGCCCGGCCTGATGGACGCCGCGCTGTTCGTTCCGGCCCAGCTCCTGCAAGGAGGTGAAAACCGGGTCGTGCTTCTGGCGTCCGGCCATCACAGCGTGATCTCGCTGACCGCTCCCGTCCACCGGATCGCGATCGCGCCTTACGGCGATCCTCGCCGGGCGATCGTGGAGCGGTATCAGGCCTCGCTGGTGACGCTTGGCGTCTTCGCCCTGGCCTTCGTCTTCTTCGCCCTGCTCGCCGCGCTTTCCCATCGCCGGACCGGGCCGGCTTTGCTGGCCGCACTTGCGCTCGTGGGCGGAGGCCAGCTGATCGCCGAGGCCGGCCGCGGGCTCTTCGCCTACGCCTACCCGGTCCAGGATCTGCGGCTACTGGCGCTGGCCGGCGGCGCGGCGCTCATCGCAGTCTGCACGGCGGCGTGGAGCGCCCATCGCTTCGCCGGGCCGGGCGCGCGCGCACGTATGGTGCTCGCAACAGGGCTTGGCGGGGGAATTCTCGCGATCCTCGTGTTCACCCCCGGGTTCGACCAGAAGGCCGCCTACACGCTCATCGCCGGCACCCTGGCGGCGGCGATCCCGGCGGTCCTCGCGGCGGTGCGGCGCAGATCCCCCGTCCCGGCGCTCTGGGCCGCGGGATTCTGTCTCTTCGCCGCCAGCGCCTTCGTCACGCCGCAGAGCTTTCTGGACCGCACCGTGTTCTGGGCGCTGTGCGGGCTGCTTCTGGTGAACATCGCCGCCGAGGCCCGCCGGTTCGCCGCCGAGCGCAGGGCGCGCATCGGTGAGACGCGCCGGGCCGATGCGCTGGCGAGCGCGCTGGCCCGCGCGGAACAGGCGTCCCGGCCCGTGCAGATCGCCCTGGTCTCGGCCGGGCGCACCGACTATGCGGACGCCGCCGCCATCGCCCGGCTGAACGCCGCGGACGACTATGTGGAGGTGGTGTTCAAGGACGGCCGCACGCTGCTGCACACCGGCGCGCTGGCGAAGCTCGAGGCGGAACTGCCGGCGAGCTTTCTGCGGGTGCACCGGTCCTGCATCGTCAATATCGACGAGATTGAAGCCCTGGAGCGCGACGCCGGAGGCTCCGGACGCCTGACCTTGAAAACCGCCGGCGAGGCGCCGGTGAGCCGGCGCATCCTGCCGAGGGTGAGACAGGCGCTCAGCGGCGCACCGGGCGGCGGCTGACCAACGGAGCATGAAGCAGGGCGCGGTCCGGGAGGCGCGCCCGAGCGCAACGCCGCGGGCGCGCAGGCGTTGACCGTTCACCGCCGCCGGAGCCTGCATCGATGAGCCTGATCTTCGCCTTTCTGCTCGGTCTTCTGAGCGGCCTGAAGGCGTTCACCGCCGCACTTCGTGGGCGGCAGGTCACGCCGGGCGCGCACCGGTCCGCCCCGGGAAGCTCGGGCCGGAATCGGGCCGAGGCGCCGCTGTGTCCGACGCCCCTGCCGCCGCCGCCTCAGGCAGCCGTCTGCACGTTGGTGAGATAGCGCTGGATATCGTCCTTGATGCGCGCGGACCGCTCGGCGACCTGGGAGGCGGTGGCCGCCACCTGGGCGGCGGAAGCCGAGGCCGTGCCGGCCGCCTGCTCCAGCCCGCCCAGCGAGCGCGAGACCTCTTCTGCGCCTTGGGCGGCCTCGGAGACGTTTCGGCTGATCTCGCCGGTCACCGCCACCTGTTCCTCGGCCGAGGACGCTACAGCGGAGGAAATTTCGGTCACCTGATCGACCACCGATTCGATGGCGCGCACGGCGTCCACCGCCATCTGGGTGCCCTCCTGGATGGCGCGGATCTGTTCGATGACCGTGGCCGTGGCGGTTTCGGTCTGCTCGGCGAGCTGCTTGACCTCGGATGCGACGACCGCGAAGCCCTTGCCGGCCTCTCCGGCGCGGGCGGCCTCGATCGTGGCGTTGAGCGCCAGAAGCTTGGTCTGTTCGGTCACCGCCCCGATCAGGCTGGCGACCTCGTTGATAGCTCCCGCTGACTGGACCAGCGCGTCGATGCGCGACAGCGCTTCATCGACTCTCTTAGCCGCCTGCTCGGCGACGCCCGAGCTGCGGCCGATCTGGGTGGCGACCTCGCGGATCGAGCTTGACAGCTCTTCGGCCGCACTGGCCACCGTCTGCACGTTGGCGGCGGTCTGGGTCGTGCTGGCCGAAACGGTCTGGGTCTCCGCCGCGCTTTCTTCGGCGGTGGAGGCCATGGACTGAGCCGTGGCCTGAAGCTCTTCGGCGGCGGCGGCGAGCGCTGCGACCGCCTCGTCGATCTCCAGTTCGAACGTGCGGGTCAGGGCCGCGACCCGTTCGGCCTCGCGCAGCTTGCGCTGCGACTCGGCGTCCTGGGCGGCGGTGAGATCGCGGGCCTTGACCGACGCGACCTTGAAGGCCTCCAGCGCGCGGTTCAGGTTTCCAACCTCGTCGCCGCGATCGGCTTCTTCGATGGCGATGTCCAGCTCGCCCCCGCCCAGGCGATCCAGGCGTCCGATGGCGCGCGCGAGCGGCTGGCTGATGCCGAAGCGGCCGATCAGGACACTGACGGCGCCGCCCAGGGCCAGGCCCAGGAGCGTGCCGATCACGACGAGCGTGCGCGCCTTTCCGGCGGCGCCGTCGGCGGATGCTGCGGCGGCTTGTTCGGTTGCTATTTCGTATGTCGTGAAGCCGGTGATGGCGTCCGTCAAAGCGTCTTCGTCCGCCCGCCCCGCATAGAGGCCTTCGCGCAAATGAGCCCGCAACGCGTCGGCGTCGTCGCCCCGGCGCATACGGACATCCGTCATGGCCTGGTCAAGGTTCGCGCCATAGGCCTCGAAAGCCGGCGCGATCCGGTCAAGATGGCCGCGCGCGGTCTCGGAGGCGCCGGACGCAATGGCGCCGAAGGCCTCGCCGAACCGGGCGCGCGCTTCGGTCATCTCCGTGCGAACCTGCTCCAGGCTCTGGGGATCAAGGACGAGCCGGTACCAGCTGCGCTGCAGGTCTGCGATTGCGACGGTCATCACCGCAGCGTTCTGAAGCTCAGTCGAGGCCTCGTGAATGCGGCGCGCCGAATCGCGAACCTCGCCGATTTCATAGCTCGCAAAGGCCCCGAGACCGGCCATCACGACCGCCATGGAGGCGACGACGATCAGCAGCTTCCCCATGACGGGTATATTGGACAGACGCACTATGGCTCTCCTACAACGAGAAAATGACGCCTAGTTATTTCCGTATAACTCTTACCAATTTCTGAATCTTTGTTTTCGCCATTTACCCCGGACTCGCACGCGCAGCAAAGCCGCAAGCTTTAACCATAGAGCGTGTCCTGCGACTTTGTGCGCCTGCCGGCGCCATCCACCGCAGAGTGACTTGCCGCAGCGGAGCACAGAGACATGATCCCGACAATTCGAGCCAAAATGTTGATAGATGTATTTAGATACATTTTAAATATCTTCGGAATTAAATACATGCTTTCATTGAATCTTGTTCAAAACGGACTCATGCGACAACCCGCCTTTAATCCCGAGAGACGTCGGCGTCCTTTGGCGCGCTGGGGCGCAACTTACGGTGCGTGCGGACGTTGTTGTCTGTTCGCCGCCGGAGCCCGCCCATGAGTCTCGCCTTCGCCTTTCTGCTCGGTCTTCTGAGCGGCCTGCGCACGTTCACGCCCCTCGCCGTCGTCAGCGGCTTCGCGGCGCTGGGCGCGGCCGACATTTCCGGCGCCGCCTTCGCCTGGCTCGGATCACTCTGGGCCTTCGTCCCGCTGGCGCTGCTGGCGGTTCTGGAGATCGCCGGGGACAAGCGCTCCGACGCGCCGCCGCGCACCGGCGTCCCCGCCCTCGCCGCCCGCCCTCGCCGCCCGCCTTATGGCCGGCCTGATTCTCAGCGCCGCCGCAGGCTCGCTCGCGGACGCCGCCTGGGCCGGCGCGGCGCTGGGCGCGCTCGGCGCCTTCATGGGCGCCCAGGGCGGCCAGTTTCTGCGCGCGCAGCTCAGCGGCACGCTTGGAAGCAACAAGACCGCCGGCGCCCTGGAGGATGTGGGCGTCGGCCTTGCAGCGCTGGGCCTGGCCGCGGCGCTGTGATTGCGGCGAGCGTACAGCCCGCCGCCCATGGACCATCTTCTAGTAGTGCGGCGGCTTCTGCGCCGGCGCGTCGGGAAGCCCCGCCTCCAGCTCGGCGAGGCGGGCGTCGGAGGCCATGAGGCGCGCCTTCAGCCGGTCGATATCCTTCTGCTGCACCGCCAGCGCCTCGCAGAGGTCGTCAACGACCTGGTCCTGCTGGGCGATATGGCCTTCAAGCCGGTCGAGGCGGTCTTCGGTCATGGTCGGCGCTCCTTGATTCTACAGCACGACGACGCGAGCCGAGACGCCCGGCGCGTCCGCGACCGGGACGCGGTGAAAGTCAAATCGCCGGCGGCAGATCGGTCTGCGAAAAGTCGCCGCCTTTGTATAAAAGCGGAATGTTTCTCGCTGACGCCAGGGCGTAGGCGAAACAGTCGCCCATGTTCAGGCCCGCCGGGTGGACACCCTTTCCCCATCGCCTGTAAGCGCCGCCAACCTCCGCCGCGACGGCCGCGTTCACCGGAGCGACCTCCATGCTTAGCGCAACGAGAAGGTCGCGCATCTGAGGACCCAGCCCGCGGCGCTCCGCGACGATCAGGGCCTCTGCGACCGTTCCGGCCGAGATGACGAGCGCGTCGGCCTGCGCAAGTGTCCCGGCGAACGCGTCGGCCTCAGCTTCGTCGAGGAGGATCGCCAGCAGGGCGGACGTATCGACCGCGATCACTTCGGAAGACCATGTTCATCGTAGAGCAGGTCCTGGCTGCGCGCCGAATCCGGACCCTCGGTGCGCACGCGGCGCGCGGATTCGCGCACCCTGGCGATCAGTTCGGCGCGGCGCGCCTTGTCCACCGGCGGCCGGGCCGCCTCGATCCGGGCGACGATCTTGCCGTTGCGCGTGAGCACGATCTCTTCTCCGCCTTCAGCGCGGCGCACCAGATCAGTGAGCTTGGCCTTGGCGTCGCTGACGGGAATTTCCATTGGGCGCTCTCCGGATGAATTTGTCAGATATTGGACCATTAACTGGTCCAATGCAAACCTTGCCCGATCTCATTATGTCCAGACCGGCTTATTCGAGATCGGTCATGGATCAAGGTCTTTGCCTAGACGCCAAAGCGTTCAATTTCTGACAGTTCCTGATCCCACCACTTTAACGCATCGGCATACACATCCCGAGCGTCATCGCCTTCTCGAAATCCCTCGATGATCGGCCGGTAGATATTGTCCCCTATCGGAATCAACTGGTGAATCTCAATCATTTCACCCGTCGCAGGACTGATCGCTTGCCGACAAACTAGAACCTCTACTTCATCCGCAGCATGATAGTTAAAGCGATATTCCTTCAATATATTATTTCTTTCAGATTCTATAAACTTGCGGAAAATCTCGTGGTCTTCACCTACTTTCCAGTCCGCAAACCGCTTGTCGATAAAAGGCGCAGCCAATTTTAACTTGGGTCGATCAACATAGCGCAGCACATGACCGACTGTGCGAGCTAACGCAACCGCTCCCGCCCAGAGCACACGCCAGCGCCGAAGATCCGTTTCATCTTCCAGCATTTGGAGTGCAATTTCACAGTCGTTATAGACAGACCTTGCCGCTAGCAGATTAACCACCCCCTACTCCCACTCAATCGTCCCCGGCGGTTTGCTGGTGACGTCGTAGACCACGCGATTCACGCCGCGCACTTCGTTGATGATGCGGGTGGCGGTGCGGCCGAGGAAGTCGTGGTCGAAGGGAAAATAGTCGGCGGTCATGCCGTCGGTGGAGGTCACCGCGCGCAGGGCGAGCACATTATCATAGGTGCGCGCATCGCCCATGACGCCGACGCTCTGGACCGGGAGCAGCACCGCGAAGGCCTGCCAGATGGAGTCGTAAAGGCCGGCCTTCTTGATCTCCTCGATATAGATCCGGTCGGCCTTTCTGAGGATGTCCGCCTTGTCCTTTGAGACCGCGCCGGGAATGCGGATGGCGAGGCCCGGCCCCGGAAAGGGATGACGGCCCACGAAGGCTTCGGGCAGGCCCAGCTCGCGGCCGAGCGCGCGCACCTCGTCCTTGAAGAGCTCGCGCAGGGGCTCCACCAGCTTCATGTTCATGCGCTCGGGCAGCCCGCCCACATTGTGGTGGGACTTGATGGTGACGCTGGGCCCGCCGTCAAAGCTGACGCTCTCGATCACGTCGGGATAGAGCGTGCCCTGGGCGAGGAAATCAGCGCCGCCGACGGATTTGGCGTGCTCCTCGAACACGTCGATGAACAGCCGGCCGATGGTCTTGCGCTTGGTTTCCGGATCGCTTTCGCCTTCAAGGGCGGTGAGGAAGCGCTCCTCCTCGTCGGCGGCCACCAGCGGGATGTTGTAGTGCTCGCGAAACAGCGTGACGACCTGGTCGGCCTCGCCGTGGCGCATCAGGCCGGTGTCCACGAAGACGCAGGTGAGCTGATCGCCGATGGCCTCGTGGATCAGCACCGCGGCGACGCTGGAATCCACTCCGCCGGAGAGGCCGCAGATCACCCGGCCCGAGCCCACCTGAGCGCGGATCTTGGCGATCGCCTCTTCCTTGAAGGCGGCCATGGTCCAGTCGCCGTGCATGCCGGCGATCTCGTGGGTGAAATTGCGCAGGATCAGGGCGCCGCGCGGCGTGTTGACGACTTCGGGGTGGAACTGCACGCCGTAGAAGCGGCGGCCCTCGTCGGCGATGGCGGCAAACGGCGCATGGGTGGTGGCCGCGATGGGGTGGAAGCCCTGGGGCAGCGCATTCACCCGGTCGCCATGGCTCATCCAGACGCGTTCCAGATGGCCCACATCGCCCAGCCCCTTGAAGAGCGGGCTTATGGCGGTGATCTCGATATCGGCGCGGCCGAACTCGCGCTCCTCGGCCGCTTCGACGCTGCCGCCCAGCTGTGCGCACAGGGTCTGCTCGCCATAGCAGATGCCCAGCACCGGCACGCCCAGCTCAAAGACTTTCTGCGCCGCCCGCGGCGTGCCCTCGCCATGGACGCTGGCCGGCCCGCCGGAGAGGATCACGGCCTTGGGCGCGAACGCGTCCAGGAAGGCGTCGTCGACCCGGTTGAAGGGGTGAACCTCGCAATACACCCCGCTTTCGCGCAGGCGGCGGGCGATGAGCTGGGTGACTTGCGATCCGAAGTCGATGACCAGCGCTTTTTCGTGATGGGCCTGAATCTCTGTCATGGATGCGCAATAGCGCGGATCACGCGTTTTGCGAAGCCGCTTCCAGCTGTCCTGCCGCCTTCAGTTCAGCGTGGAGCGCCCAAGGCGCCAGGTCGAACCCGTTCGGCCAGGTGGGCGCGCCCGCCTCAAGGAAGACACGATCAAAATAGGCGGGCTCTCGCAGTGGCGCGACCATTTCACCCTCGCTCTCCAGCAGAGCGGACAAATCCACTACCCCTTCCGTTCCGTCGCTGAACCCCAGCTTCAAACGGGCCCGCGGCAAGGGTGTGCAGGTAAGCGCCTTAATCAGCATCAAGCCCGGGGATCCGTTCCAACGGCTGCAGCGCTTCCGCGCGTTTCCAGTTTTCAAGAATATCAGATCGGCGAAGGGCAAGCCACTCGCGCACGAGCGCCAACGGGCGGCGCGGCAGGTCGCCGGCGATCACCGCACCATCCCGCACATCCATCAGGGCATCAAAATCCCTGGTAGGCGACATGGACATGGAGCGGCGGGTGATCGCCGAAATACATACGGACCGTGATGCCCGGAAAGATTGAGATGACCGGCATGGGCTCACGGTGACGGTGGACAAGCGAAAGGGCGACCGTTGAGCCGCCCCTACGCCGCCTTCGCGGACGCGGCGTCGACCTCGCCGGACACTTGCGCCTTTTCGTCGTCGGACCGGAAGCCCCAGCGGCTGGCGTCGATGACGCGGACATCGGTGATCCCGATGAAGGCGAGCACGTGCTTGAGATAAGGCGTGGCGAAATCGATCTCGCTGTCCAGCGGCGTGCCGCCGGAGGCCACCACCAGCCAGGCGGTCTTGCCTTTCAGGAGCCCTTCCGGACCGGCTTCGGAATAGCGGAAGGTGCGCCGGGCGCGGGCGACCAGATCCACCCAGGCCTTCAGGGCCGCCGGGATCGCGAAGTTATACACCGGCACGCCGATAACCATCTGGTCGGCGGCTTCAAGCTCGGCGATCAGCGCGTCGGAGGCCGCCAGTTGTGCGCGCTGCCCGCCCGTGCGGGCGTCCGGGTCGGTGAAGTTGGCGCCCACCCAGGCCGCATCCACAAAGGCGGGCGGCGGGCGAGCCGGTCGGACAGGTCGCGCGACACCGAACCTTCGGTGCGGGCGCTTGAATCGATGCGAAGAACATGGGTCATGAAGATCTCCCGATCTGGGCCGACCGGCCCGGTTTGATGGGAGAAAGAATGGCGACGGCGCGCTGGAACTTAATCAGGCGTTCTGGAACCTCTTTGTTTCCAGAACCGCACAATACGAGATAAAAAAAGGGCCGCAGCAGCGCTGCGGCCCTCGCAAGGGGAGGAAAGGGTTTGCGATCAGCCGGCGCAGGCGGCCAGGGCGGAATTGGTCTCCACCGCAGCCTCCCCGGCAGCCAGCTCGGCGGCGCGGGCGAAGTCGGCGGAGGCCGCCGTGCTGTCGCCCGCCAGCCAGAAGGCGGCGCCGCGATTGGAATAGGCCTCCCAGCTCTCGTCGTTCATGGCCACCGCCATGGCGCACGCTTCCGCAGCGTCAGGGGCCGACTGATTGGCGAGCGCGGCGCACAGATTGACCTGGGCGGCGGCCTTGTTCCGGCTGGACGTGCCGGAGTCCAGCGCTTCGCTGGCGAAGTGCTGGGCGACCGCCCAGTCGCCGCGCTCGATGCGGCTCTGGGAGGCGCGGACGTCCGAGTTGGGTGCGGTGACGCCGACGAACACCGGAGCGGACGGGCATTCGGGGGCCTGAGCCTGGGCGGCGGCGGCGATCAGGCTGAATGCGGCGCCTGCGAGAAGCGGGGAGAGTTTGGCGAACATGACGGGCTCCTTGAGATCGGCCGGCCTCGCGCCCGCCGTTTCGTTCCGCCATGAAGATAGACACTTCACCGCAATTTGAAAAGTGAACGCCGTTAGATTTTTTCAAGAATCGTACGCGCCCCGTCGTTGTGCGGCGCAAAACACGCAGCGTTCCTTCAGAGTTTCAGCACATTGACGCAAAGCTGAGCGATCGAGCTACTCCGCCTCTCCCAGCCATGCATCCATGCGCTCGGCGAGATCCACCGCGGTCGCCACTGCGCCGGCGTAGAAGTCCGGCTCGATGATGGCGAACTCGTCGCTGGGCTGGTGATAATGCTCGTGATCTTCGACGCCGAGATAGAGGAAGGGCGTACCGGCCACGTGGAAGGGGCCGTGGTCGGACAGAAGAGTCCAGTCATTGCGCGGATCGCCGTCGGGCTGGTCATAGCCGGCCTTGAGCGCCAGCGGCGACTGCGCGGCCGCCGCCTCCACCACCGGCAGCAGGGACGGGGTGTGATACGCGCCCGCCGCCCAGACATCACCGTCCGGGCTGTAGCCGAGCATGTCCAGATTGAGATTGAGCGCCACCGGCGCGGCCCCGTCGGCCGGCGCGTCGACGAAGGCGCGCGCACCGCTCAGCCCGCCCTCCTCCGCGTCGAAGGCGATGATCAGCACGTCATGCTCCGGCGGATCGGCTTTGAAGTGTTCCGCAACGGCCAGGATTGCCCCGACCCCCGAGGCGTTGTCGTCAGCGCCGTTGAAGATCTCCCGGTTTTCGCCCGCGCCCACATGATCATAGTGGGCGGTCACCGCGAAGGATTTCGACCGGTCGGCGCCGGGGATCACCCCGATCAGATTGTACCCGGTCAGAGTTTCGCGCGCGCCGTCGGGATCGCGAAAATCGACCGGACGCTGGAACTGGAAAGCGTGCGCATAGTCCTCGCCCACCGGCTCCAGACCCAGCGCGGCGAAGCGTTCCGACAGGTAGGCGCGCGCCAGCGCGTTGCCCGGCGTGCCGACCAGGCGGCCCTCCATCGCGTCATGGCTGAGCACGCAGACATCGCGCAGGGAAACCGGAGTCACGTCACCGCACTCATCGATGATGGCCGGGGGCAAGGCGGCCAGAGCCCCGCGCCCGGCCGTCTCTGGCGCGGTCGGGGCTGCGCAGGCGGCAAGGGCCGCGATCAGGGCGGCTGAAAGAACGAGGTGACGCATCGGGCTGGCTCCGGTCATGGCGTCAGGACGGACGCCTTCCTATACTCACCCCACAGGTAGCCGAAGCAGGAGAGCCCGCCAATGCCCATGCAGGCCGACGACATCGCCGCCATGATCAAGGAGGGCGTCCCCGGCGCCGAGGTGGAGATCATCGATCTCGCCGGAGACGGAGACCATTTCAAGGCCGTGGTGATCGCCGAGGCCTTCGCCGGCGTGCCGCGCGTGAAGCAGCACCAGATGGTCTATGCGGCCCTTAAAGGGCGCATGGGCGGCGAGCTTCACGCCCTCGCCCTTGAGACCCGCGCACCCTCGCCCGGTTGAGACGATTTCGCTTGCATTGGCGTAACTGCGGTTGAATTGTTAGAGTAATCGAATTGCCGGGGGCGGTCATCGGACCTTGGGAGCCGGCCATGTTGATCGACGATCTGTACGAACAGATTTTCAACGCCTCGCCCATGGGCATGGCGATCATCGACCGCAATCACAGGGTCCTGCGTACCAACCCGGCGATGGACCGCATCAATGGCCGCAAGGCGGAGCCCGGCGAGCCGGGCGCGCTGGTCACGCCGCACATCGCTGAAATCGTTCGCGCTTACGTGGATACGGTGTTCCAGACGCGGATCGCGCCGGAGCCGGTGCGACTGAAGGGCCGCACCAGCGGCCGCGACAGCGTTTCGGACTGGCATTGCGCCTTCACCCCCATCGCCGGAGAGACCGGAGCCCGGGTCGAACTATGCCTCGCCGTGATCACCGACCTGGGCGCGTTTCGCGGCGAGGCCGCAGGCGCTGCGGAGCTGGACGCAGACAGCCGGCAGGTGGCGGCGGCCTTCAGCGACAACGTGGTCCCGCATCCCGCCGTCTTGACCGAGCGCGACGCCTAGCCCACCTATGCGGGAACAGTCTTGCTCAGGAGCGCCGCCATGACCGACCAAGCCACGCTGGACGCCATCAAGAAAGCCGTCACGGAAAACGACGTGGTGGTGTTCATGAAGGGCACCCCGACGTTCCCGCAATGCGGCTTTTCCTCGGTCGTGGCCCGCGTGCTCGATCACATGCAGGTGGAGTACGCTGCGGTGAACGTGCTGGACGACCATGACGTGCGCGAGGGGATCAAGGCCTATTCCGACTGGCCCACCATCCCCCAGCTCTACGTGAAGGGTGAGTTCGTGGGCGGCTGCGACATCATCAAGGAGATGTTCGAGGCCGGCGAGCTGCAGCAGCTCTTCAAGGAAAAAGGCCTGGTCGCGGCTTAAGCACGTTCCGGCGCACCGCCACGCTTCGTCGGTCTAGTAAAAATCGTGATTGCGCGGGTTTACCACGCGCACTTCGGCGCCGTCGGGCAATCCCAGCTCGTCCTTGGTCCAACTCAGCTCCACGCCCGTGGGCAGAAGCGCCCGGCAGTCGTCCGGGTGCACGCGGACCAGCGCCAGGTCGAACGCCCAGCCGGCGTTCGGCGAGCCGGTCACTTCAGGATAAAAGCTGTCCTTGGTCGTGCACCCGCTGGACGGGACGCGCACGCGAACATTCGGCCCGTCGTCGCGCCAGGACAGGACGGGCGTGAGCTCGGGACCGGGATCGAAATAGCCCGGACCCGCCTCCCTGGGGGCGGCGCATGCGGCGAGCGCAAGCGCTGCAGCCGCAGCAAGAAGCATGAGCGTGCGCGCCATGTCGGCCTCCTGAACATCCCCAATACCTGATCCTAACCCGGTCAGCACGCGCGCGACAGCCGAAGCGCGCAAGAAACGCGCGGCGGCGCGGCCTCCTCCTCCCGGCCTTGTCCTGACGCAAAGAAAAAGCCCGCCGGATCACTCCGGCGGGCTCTGTGTTCGGTGGTCCTCGTCGATCTTACGAAGAGTAGAATTCGACCACCAGGTTCGGCTCCATCTTCACCGGGTACGGCACCTCGGCGAATTCGGGAACGCGGGCGTAGGTCGCCTTCATGCCCTTGGGGTCGAGGTCCAGGTAATCCGGAACGTCGCGCTCCGGGCTGCCCAGGGCTTCCAGGACCAGCGCCATGTTGCGCGACTTCTCGCGCACTTCCACGACATCACCCGGCTTGACCATATAGGAGGCGATGTTCACGCGCTTGCCGTTCACCTTGACGTGGCCATGGTTCACGAACTGGCGCGCGGCGAACACGGTCGGCACGAACTTGGCGCGATAGACGATCGCGTCCAGGCGGCTTTCCAGAAGACCGATCAGGTTCTCGGCGGTGTTGCCCTTGCGGCGCATGGCCTCGGTGAACAGACGCTTGAACTGCTTCTCGGTGATGTTGCCGTAATAGCCTTTGAGTTTCTGCTTGGCGCGCAGCTGGATGCCGAAATCGGACATCTTGCCGGCGCGGCGCTGGCCATGCTGGCCGGGGCCGTAGGAGCGGTTGTTCACCGGGGATTTGGCGCGGCCCCAGATGTTCTCGCCCATGCGGCGGTCGATCTTGTATTTCTGCGTATGACGCTTCGACATTGTGTTCCTATCTTCGACGCGGCCCGGTGCGGCGCCCTCTTCGCTGCACGATCAAAACGGCGGTTCACGCGTCGTCCGTGAGAGTTGAACGAGCGGACGGCTTCAGGGCCGACCTTGAGGGAAGCGCGGGTTATGACGAGCGGGACCTCGAAAGTCAATCGCGCAAGGCTTGAGGCCTCACCGGCCGATCATCGCCTCGCACTCTTCTTGCGCGACGCCTTCGGGCTGGATGGTGACCTGCATTTCGCGCATCAGCAGCGCCCGGGCGCCGCCTTCGACATCCGGCCACACCCCTACGAACTCCACCTCGTTTCGAGGCGCGTCGGGACTGACCTCAAAGCAAAAGCCCACCGTCTCGAACGACTCAGTCACAGCGACTTCGCGCCAGCCGCTGTCTCCGCCGCCCACCGTGAAATACCCGAGGCGCGCCCGCGTGATGCCGGATTCGGGCGCGGCGCGCAGACTCGCCTCGACCTTCAACAACCGGCCCGGCACGCGCGCCTCGAACTCCGGCGGGATCACCGCAGCCACGCCCGCCGACAGTCGTCCGGCCGCCTCGAAACTCGCCGTCGCCGTCATTCGCGCCACGGGAGCGCCCGTCGCGGTGAGTAGCTGAACGGTGGTCCCGGGCCCGGGTATGAGCTGGCCGAGCGCCGGGCCCGCGATGACATAGCGTGTGTCGGTGACGATCGGATCTTCGCCCGCCGGCTCGAACGCCAGAGCCAGCGCCACAAGTCCTCCGGCGAACAGCGCCGCGCCCGGCAGGAAGATCCAGTCGGGCGGTGAAAACCGGCCGATCCCGCCGCTCGGGGCGGCGCGGCGATCGCTCTGCGTGGTCTCCGCCGCCATGGCGCCCTCCTCGACTGTCTCCGGCATACCTAGCCGACCTTGCAGCGACCGGCCACCGGGTCGCTAGTCCTCGCGCACGACCCGCGCCTTGCCGCGCCCGACCGTGAGCGCCTTGATGACGCCGCGCAGCGTTCGAACCTCCTGGGCCGTCAGACCGCCCCGGGCGAAGATGTTCATGAGGTTCTGCATCATCAGCGGGGTCTTCTCCGGCGGGTAGAAGAAGCCCGCCCGGTCAAGTTCGTCATGAAGATGGCCGTACAGCCCGTCCAGCTCGGCCTGGCTTGCGGGCGCCTCCATGGGCTTCCAGCCGGCCGGAACCCCCTCGCCCGCCCGCCATTCATGGGCCAGTACGCCGCAGGCCATGGCGAGGTTGAGGCTGGTGAAGTCCGGATCCACGGGCAGCGAGATGACGGCGCGGGCGCGGGCGATCTCCTCGTTGGAATGGCCGGACTTCTCCGCGCCGAACATCACCCCGGCGCGCCGCCCGGCGGCCAGCTCGCCGCGGATCTCTGTCATCGCCGCGCGCCCGGTCATCACCGGTTTGACCATATGACGCGGCGTGCCGGTGGTGGCGTAGAGCAGATGACAGTCGGCGATCGCCGCCTCCAGCGTGTCGAAGACCCGCGCGTTGGCCAGAACCGCGCTGCCCGCCGCCATGGTTTCGGCGGCCGGATTCGGCCAGCCGTCGCGCGGGGCGACAATGCGCAGATCTCGAATCGCGAAATTGCCCATCACCCGCGCACAGGCGCCGATATTTTCGCCCAGCTGAGGGCGGCAGAGAATGAAAACCGGCGCTTGATCCATCATTATCGACCATAGTGGGACGAAGGGCGCACAGCCGCGCCCTTTCTCTCTCGGGTGCGCGGTGCTAGACACCCGCGCGATGTCCGTCCACCCCTTGCGCGCGCCCCCTCAGTGCGTCCCCCGCGCCGCAAGACCTGTAGAACGAGAGAGTTTCGAACATGGCGAAGATCAAAGTCGACAATCCGGTCGTTGAACTCGACGGCGACGAGATGACCCGCATCATCTGGGCGCTGATCAAGGAAAAGCTGATCCTGCCCTATCTGGATATCGACCTGAAATACTACGATCTCTCGATCGAGAAGCGCGACGAGACGGACGACCAGATCACCCGCGACGCCGCCGAGGCCATCAAGGAATACGGCGTCGGCGTAAAGTGCGCGACGATCACCCCGGACGAGGCGCGGGTCGAGGAGTTCGGCCTGAAGAAGATGTGGCGCTCGCCCAACGGCACGATCCGCAATATTCTCGGCGGCGTGGTGTTCCGCGAACCCATCGTGATCAAGAATGTGCCCCGGCTGGTGCCCGGCTGGACCAAGCCCATCGTCATCGGCCGCCACGCCTTCGGCGACCAGTACCGCGCCACCGACATGCTGATTCCCGGCCCGGGCAAGCTGACCCTCACCTACACGCCTGAAGACGGCGGCGAGCCGGTGACCCACGAGGTCTTCGACTTCCCCAGCGCCGGCGTCGCCATGGGCATGTATAACCTGGACGACTCCATCCGCGACTTCGCCCGCGCCTCGCTGCGCTTCGGCCTGGAGCGCGGCTGGCCGGTCTATCTGTCCACCAAGAACACGATCATGAAAGCCTATGACGGGCGCTTCAAGGACATCTTCCAGGACGTCTATGACGCCGAGTTCAAGCAAGGCTTCGAAGCCAAGAAGATCACCTATGAGCACCGCCTGATCGACGACATGGTCGCCGCGGCGATGAAATGGTCCGGCGGCTTTGTCTGGGCGTGCAAGAACTATGACGGCGACGTGCAGTCCGACACCGTGGCCCAGGGCTTCGGCTCGCTGGGCCTGATGACCTCGGTGCTGATGACGCCGGACGGCAAGACGGTGGAGGCCGAAGCCGCCCACGGCACGGTCACCCGTCACTACCGCCAGCACCAGAAGGGCGAGAAGACCTCCACCAACTCCATCGCCTCGATCTTCGCCTGGACCCGCGCCCTGCACCATCGCGGCCGCATGGACGGCAATGAAGATCTGATGGCCTTCGCCGACCGGCTCGAGAGCAGCGTCATCCGCACGGTTGAGTCCGGCTATATGACCAAGGATTTGGCGCTCCTCGTCGGCGACCAGCAGGGCTGGCTCTCCACCGAAGGCTTCCTGGACACCGTGGGCGACCGCTTCGCCGAGGCGATGAAAGACATCGTGTAGGGCGCTTCAGCCGCTCACCCGAAACGGATCAGGCCGGGCGGCGACGCCCGGCCTTTTTCGTTCCCCCTTCCCGTCCGCGCGCGCATATTCGTCGTCGCGTTCCTGGGCGAGGCGGTCACGGACGGTTTCCGCCGGCAGGCCGAACGCCTCAAGAGCGCGGCCGGCGAGCGACAAGGCTGCCTCGATCATCGGTAACGGGTGCGGGCATTTGCGCCAGACCGCTTTCCGGCGAAGGCGATGAAATTATACGCCTCGCAGCGGCCAAGCCTTGTTTCGCCGGAGGCGTGAACCAGTTTATTATCAGGAATTAAGCGCGACACCGTCCATTCATCGATTCGGGCCATTCAAGGAGGCTCTTCAAAGATTCGGCGCGGACCTGCGGCTGCGCCATTCATAACGCTGGGGAACGCCCATGACCGAACTGATCAACGGGTCCGTCTTTTACGAGATCGCATTGCTGCTCTCGGTGGCGGCGCTTGTCGGCCTGATCGGGCACGCTCTGCGTCAGCCCTTGATTGTCAGCTTCATTGTCGTCGGGATCCTTGTGGGCCCTTCGGCGATGAACATCGTGCAGTCGGAGGAAAGCGTCGGCGTGCTCGCCGAGCTTGGCATTGCGCTGTTGCTGTTCCTTGTGGGCATCAAGCTTGATCTGAAGCTGGTCCGCTCGCTTGGGCCGGTCTCGTTACTGACCGGGCTCGGCCAGGTGGCGTTCACTTCCATAATCGGCTTCTTTATCGCGCTGGCCCTGGGCTTCGATGCGATCACCAGCGTCTATATCGCGGTGGCGCTGACGTTCTCGTCCACCATCATCATCGTCAAGCTGCTGTCGGACAAGCGCGAGATCGACTCCCTGCACGGCCGCATCGCCCTTGGTTTTCTGATCGTCCAGGACATCGTGGTGGTGTTCGCCATGATCGCGCTGAGCGCGCTGGGCGTCGGCGGTCAGGAGGGCGCGGGCGTGCGCGACGTGCTGCTGGTGCTGCTGGCGGGGGTGATGATGGTCGTGGCGGTGGTGATCTTCATCCGCTTCGTCGCGACGCCCCTCACCGGACTGCTCGCCGGATCGCCGGAATTGCTGATCACCTTCTCCATCGCCATGGCTGCGGCCTTCGCCGCCGTGGGCGACATCTTCGGCGTCGGCAAGGAGCTTGGCGGGCTGCTGGCGGGCGTGGCGCTGGCATCCACCCCCTATCGCGACGCGATCTCGGCGCGTCTGGCGCCGCTGCGCGATTTCCTGCTGCTGTTCTTCTTCGTGGCACTCGGCTCGCAGCTCGACATGAGCCTGATCGGCGAAAACATTCCCGCCGCCCTGATTTTCTCGGCCTTCGTGCTGATCGGCAATCCGCTGATCGTGATGGTGATCATGGGCGTGCTGGGCTACCGCAAGCGCACCGGCTTCCTGGCCGGCCTGACCGTCGCGCAGATTTCCGAATTCTCGCTGATCTTCATGGCGATGGGCCTGGCGATCGGCCATGTCGGGGAGCAGGCGCTGGGCCTGGTCACGCTGGTGGGATTGATCACCATCGGCGCCTCCACCTATCTGATCACCTACTCGCACCGGATCTATCCCCTGCTCGAGCCGCTGCTGGGCGTGTTCGAGCGCAAGACCCGCGCCTCCGCCGAGATGGATGCGGACGGGAGCACCGGGGGGCGCCATGACGTGATCCTGCTCGGGCTCGGGCGGTATGGCGGCGCCATCGCGCAGCGCCTGCTGCGCCACGACGTCCCGACGCTGGGCGCCGACTTCAATCCGGCGGCGGTATGGCTGTGGCGCGGACGAGGGCTCGACGCGATCTACGGCGATCTCAGCGATCAGGAGTTCATCACCCACCTGCCCCTTAAGGGTGTGAAATGGGTGATCTCCACCGCCAGCGACCGGGAAACCGGCGTGACCCATGAAGACAGCCGCATCGCCATGATCAAAACGCTGCGCAAGTTCGGCTATTCCGGCAAGATCGCGGTCACGAGCCAGCACGGCACGCGCACCGACGAGTTGAAGGAGGCCGGCGCCGATCTGGTGCTCGAGCCGTTCCAGGACGCCGCCGACCGGGCCGTGGATCTGATCAGCGGCCGCGCCAACGAGCTTGAGATCGAACGCCTGGAGCCCGTCCCGGAGGGCGATCAGAAAGACATTCCCGAGTAGGGGCCCGAGCAACCGCCCTGTAGAGCCGCTGCCCCGCCGGCGATTTTACGCCGATTTCAGAGCGTTGCGGATCGCCTCCAGCGCCGCCTCTGCGTTCGCGCCGTCAGGGCCGCCGGCCTGGGCGAAGTCGGGACGGCCGCCGCCGCCCTTGCCGCCCACCGCTCCGGCGCCGGTCTTGACCAGATCCACCGCGCTGAACCGGTCGGTCAGATCCTCGGTGAGGCCCACGGCGAGCGCGGCCTTGCCCTCATTGACGCCGACGAAGACCGCGACGCCCGAACCCATGGCCTGGCGCGCCTCGTCCACGAGGCCGCGCAGATCCTTCCCGCCGACGCCTTCCACCACACGGCCGGTGAACTTCACCCCGGCGATGTCCTCGGCCTCGGCGGGCCTCGCGCCGCCGCCGCCCCCCATGGCGAGCTGCTTCTTCGCTTCGGCGAGCTGGCGCTCCAGCGTCTTGCGCTCGTCCTGCAGGGCGGCGATGCGCGCCGGCAGATCGGCGGTGGGGATTTTCAGCGCAGCCGCGGCCGCCTTTGCACGCCCGGCTTCGGTCTCGAGATACTGGCGGGCGGCCTCGCCGGTGAAGGCTTCGATCCGGCGCACGCCGGCGCTCACCGCGCTGTCGCCGACGATCTTGAATAGGGCGATATCGCCGGTGCGCTTCACATGGACGCCGCCGCACAGCTCCACCGAATAGGGCTTGCCCTCCATCTCCAGCGACCGGCCCAAAGTAAGCACGCGCACGCTGTCGCCGTATTTTTCACCGAACAGGGCGAGCGCGCCGGCCTCGATGGCCGCATCCGGGCTCATCTCCGCGACCTCGCCGGGGGCGTTCTGTCGGATCACGGCGTTGACCTGGCTCTCCACGGCCGCGGCCTGCTCGTCGGTGAGCGCACGCGCGTGGGAGAAATCAAAGCGCAACCGGTCGGGCCCCACATAGGAGCCCTTCTGGGTCACGTGCGGGCCCAGCACGTCGCGCAGGGCGGCGTGCAGCAGGTGGGTGGCGGAGTGATTGGCCCGGATCTTCGCGCGCCGCGCCGCGTCGATCTTCAGCAAGGCGCCCTCGCCCGCCTTCACCGAACCGCTCTCCAGCGTGCCGATATGAGCGTAGAGCGCGCCGGCGCGCTTCTGGGTGTCATCGACGATGAAGCGGGCGCCGCTCTCAAACTCAATGACGCCGCTATCGCCGATCTGACCGCCGCCTTCGGCATAGAAGGTCGTCCGGTCGAACACCAGCGCCGCCGGATCGCCGGCGCTCAGCGCATCAACCTCTTCAGCGCCGGCGACGATGGCGCGCAGGACGCCCCTGGCCTCCTCGGCGGCGTAGCCGACAAAGCCGGTCTCGGTCAGGCGCGCCTTGAGATCGAACCACAGCGCGTCCGGCGCGGCGTCGCCGGAGCCGGACCAGCTCGCGCGGGCGTCGGACTTCTGCTTGGCCATGGCGGTTTCGAACCCGGCGGTGTCCACCCCGATTCCCTTCGCGCGCAGGGCGTCCTGGGTGAGGTCCAACGGAAAGCCGTAGGTGTCGTAGAGCTTGAACGCGGTCTCGCCGGGCAGCGCTTCGCCCTCCTTCAGCCCTTCGGCGGCTTCTTCGAGCAGGGTGAGCCCGCGGCCCAGCGTGCGCTGGAAGCGTTCCTCCTCGGCGCGCAGGGTCTCCTCGATGACGGGCAGCGCGCGATTGAGCTCGGGGAAGGCGTCGCCCATTTCGCCGGCCAGGGTGGGCGCCAGCGTGAACAGCACCGGTTCGGACGCGCCCAGCATGTGGGCGTGGCGCATGGCGCGGCGCATGATCCGGCGCAGCACATAGCCGCGGCCTTCATTGGACGGCGTCACGCCGTCGGCGATGAGAAAGCTGGACGAGCGCAGATGGTCGGCGATCACCCGGTGGCTGGCGGCCTCATGGCCCTGCGCCTTGACCTTCAGCGCGTCTTCGCTGGCCGAGATCAGGGTCTTGAACAGGTCCACATCGTAATTGTCGTGCACGCCCTGGAGCACCGCGGCGATGCGCTCCAGACCCATGCCGGTGTCGATGGAGGGTTTGGGCAGCGGCTTGCGCGAGCCGTCGGCCTGCTGCTCGTATTGCATGAACACCAGGTTCCAGATCTCGATGAACCGGTCGCCGTCCTCCTCCGGCGTGCCCGGAGGTCCGCCGGGAATGTGCGCGCCGTGATCGTAGAAGATCTCCGAGCACGGACCACAGGGACCGGTGTCGCCCATGGACCAGAAATTATCGCTGGTGGCGATGCGGATGATCTTCTCATCGGGCAGGCCGGCGATCTTTTTCCACAGGGCGTGGGCTTCGTCGTCGTCATGATAGATCGTGACCAGAAGCTTGGCCGGATCGAGCCCGAATTCCTTGGTGACCAGCGTCCAGGCGTGGAGGATCGCCTGTTCCTTGAAATAATCGCCGAAGGAAAAATTCCCCAGCATTTCAAAGAAGGTGTGGTGGCGCGCCGTGTAGCCGACATTATCAAGGTCATTGTGCTTGCCGCCCGCGCGCACGCATTTCTGCGAGCTGGTCGCCCGGGGATGTTTGCGCGGCTCCGCACCGGTGAAGGCGTTCTTGAACGGCACCATGCCGGCGTTGACGAACAGCAGCGTCGGATCGTCCTGGGGCACCAGCGGGGCCGACTGGACCACCTCGTGACCATGGGACGCGAAATACTCAAGAAACTGGCGGCGGATATCGCGCAAGGCGGTCATGCAAGGGCTCCGTGCGCCGGCGGGCGCTTCGATCTCTTAAAGGTGCGCGAGGATTTCACGTCGCGCATGTCGCTTCACGCGCTCATATACGAATGTGCGCCCCGCTTCGCCAAGCGCGCGGTGTAGATTTCGGTAGAAACCGCTGCAGACACCGGCCGCTGCGGCGCGGGTTCAGTGGGCCTCCACCCACAGATCGAACCGGTCATGGCCCCAGTATTTCTGGTCGCCGTCCACCAGGAAGGGCACGCCGAACACGCCGTCCTGCGTGATCCGCACGCGGTCCGCCTTGAAAGCCGCACGAATCTCCTCGGCGGCCTTGAGCGCCTCCAGGTCCGGCGGCGCCCACCCGGAGCGCACCGCGCATTCGGCGAGCACCTGCGGATCGGAGATGTCCAGACCGTCGCCCCAGCGCGCATCCGAAATGGAAAGCGCGAACGCCATCGCCGCCCCGTCCCGCTTTGCGGCCTGAAAGGCGCGATTGGCCGGCGCCCAGTCCACGTCGAACGGATCGGGAAGCGCCAGCGGCAGCTTCATCCAGGCGGTCATGCGCAGGACGTCGTGCACGTAATACTCCCGCTTGTACCTGTTGGCGGTCGGGTCGGCGAATCCGCCGGCGTCTTCGGGCGGCCCGGTGAACGCGATGAGTTCGCCCTCGAAGCGCGCCCGCGCCAGCTTGTGAAGGCCGAGCCGCGAGTACGGGCTGCGAAATCCGAAATAACACCGCGCGCCGCTTCCCGTGTCCGCCATGCCTCACCTCCTCGAATCTGAACGACGCGAACTTAACACCGCCGCCCGGGCGCGCTAACGTTCTGTTAATCGCGACACTAGGCGCCGCGCGGAGGGTGGCGAAGCGCCGGATGGACCAGGCTTTCGAGGGGATCGCCGAAATGACGTCAGAAGTCATGATCATGAACCGGCAGGCGGTGGTGCTCGCCGCCGACAGCGCCGTGACCTATGGGGGCGGGCCGGAGCCGGTCGTCACGCTGGAGGCGGAGAAGATCCTGCCGCTGAGCGAGACTATCGCCCTCATGGTGTATTCGCGCGGCGACGTGCTGGGCCGGTCCTGGTCGCACATCGCCCACGCCTTCAATCGCGAGCACGGCGCGCGCGAGTTCGAAAGCGTGCGCGATTGCGCCGACGCGTTCTTCGCCTTTCTCGACAAGAACCGGCGCCTGTTTCCCGAAGCCGAGGAGAACGCGGAGTTCGAAGCGCTCATGCGCGCGGCCTTCCTCACCGTGCTGTCCCACGCCAAGGCCATGCTCAACTATCCCGGCGCCGGATATGAGGGCGACGCCGACGCCTTCGAGGCGGCGCTGGACCTGTATCTCGAGCACCTCGCCCAAGACGAAGCCGGCGCCGAACGCCAGCGCCTGGACGTCTTCGAAAGCTTCGACCGGCGCGCGTTCTACGAGCGCTACGGGCCCATGATCGATGCGCTGATCCGCGACAGTCTCGGCGAATTCGGCATGGCCGAAGCCATGCGCGCCAAGCTGTTCGACTTCGCCTATCTCATCGCCACCCAGCCGGCCTTCCTCGAACCCTACGCCGGCCTGGTGTTCGCCGGATTCGGCGAGGGCGACGTGTTCCCGGTCTATGCGCACTATTACGCCTCGATCTTCGTGGACGGCGTCATGAAGCGCGCCCATGACGAGACGACGGCCGTGGGAGTCGACGAAGGCCCGAACGCGTATCTGCGCACCTTCGCCCAGGCGGAGATGACCCACGCCTTTCTGCGCGGCGTGCACCCGCTTCTGTTCGACGTGATGATCTCGCTCAATCTCATCACCAACGAAGCCGCCGCCGAAGCCGCGCTGAAGGAAGCCGGCCTTGGCGAAGCGGAGATGGACGCGGTGCTGCAGCGCATGCGCGCCGAGGCCCTGCCGCGACTCACCGGCGAATTCGTTAATGCGGCCCAGGCCATCAGTCAGGATGAATTCATCAATCCCTTCATCAAGGTCGTTTCGGCGTCCGGAAAGAAACAGCTCGCCGAGACCGCCAAGGCTCTGGTGGAGCTCAATATTCTCAAGAGCGATCTGCATATGAGCCAGACCGGGGTGGGCGGCGACGTCGATGTCGTAATGGTCTCGCGCACCGGCGGCGTCGAGTGGTATGCTAAGAAATCGTGAAGGGGCGTAATGGACAGGAGCGTGTGATGACCGAAGAAACCACCCGCCTGAATATCGACCGCGCCCGCGAGGCGCTGGCTCGCGCCCGCATGGACCAGGTCGCGGCCGCCGTCCGTGCGCCGCGCCCGGCCGACCTCTCCCGCCTGCGCGAAGAGCAGGACCGCCGCGCCGGCATCGACGCCCGCGCCGGCGCGTTTCGCGAGACCGTACGCGCGAGCCTCGGGCTCGGCGCGTATCGCGGCCCCGGCGTTCCGGCGACCAGCTATGTGGCCAAGGCCATGAGCGCGCCCCTGTGCGACGCCGATATCTGCGCGCCAGCGCCCCATCCCGCTCTTGAAACGCCCGAGGCGGCGCCGGCGGCCGAAGCGGCCTCTCCGGTGATCCAGGCCGATGCGGCGGCGCCGCCGGCCTGGTCCGAAGCGGCTCCGGCTGACGCAAAACCCGCCGAAGCGATCACCGAGGCGGGCGACGCCTATACCGCGCTGCCCGAAGGCTATGTGGCCGAGGAAACGCCCGCGCCGCCGCCGCCGCCGGAACCGAAACGGCGCCGCAAGTTTCTCGGTCTCTTCTAGAGCCGGCGCACGTCGGACATCGACGTCTGAAGACACCGCGGCGGCCCGCGCCGCCGCGGTGTTCATCACTCAGGCCGTGAGCAGCATCGCGCAGATCGCCTCCAGTCCGGCCTGATCATCGGCGTCGAACGCATCCAGCTGATCTGAATCCACGTCCAGCACCGCGGCCAGCCGTCCCTCCCCGTCAAGGACCGGCACCACGATCTCCGATTTTGAACGGCTGTCGCAGGCGATATGGCCGGGAAACGCCTCGACGTCGCGGACGAGCTGGGTCTCGCCGGTTTCGGCCGCCGCGCCGCAGACCCCACGTCCGAACGGTATGCGCAGGCAGCCCAGCGTCCCCTGATACGGACCGACGACCAGTTCGCGAGGCTTCTGCGGGTCGACGACATAGAATCCGGTCCAGAAGAAGCGCGGTGCGAAAGCGTGCGCCAAGAGACACGCCGCCGTGGCGTAGCGCGCGGTCGCGCTGGTTTCCCCGGCGACCACCGCCCCGATCTCCTGTTTCAGCCGCACATAGGCCTCGGCTCTGGTTTCGCCCGGCGCTGCGGTGCTCATCGCTTCAGCCATTCATGCTCTCCTTGTCTGACCCGCCCAACTTAGTGGCGCGCGCGCCGGAGAAAAGCCGCCGGTCACGAACACGTGCAGCGGCGCTCACGCGCCCGAGAGCCGTCGTGTAATGCGCGCCTGCGACCGGGCCCCTAGCCTACTGACATCCCGCACAGGGCGCCCTCTGCGCTCCCACCCTGCTGAAAAGGCTCTTCGATGAAACACACCGCCCTGATCGCCGCTCTTGTACTCGCCGTGTCCGGCGCGGCGACCCTTTCCGCCGCCCCGGCCGAGGCCGAGGATCTCGTCTTCACGGGTCTGTTCTCGAACACCGGCGCCGGCGGCTATGACGTGGTCGCCTATCACACCGCAGGGACGCCCATGCGAGGTTCGCGCGAGTTTGAGACCGAGTGGAACGGCGCCACATGGCGGTTCGCAAGCCAAGAGACGCTCGACCTGTTCGAGGCGAATCCCGACGCCTACGCGCCGCAATATGGCGGCTATTGCGCGTGGGCCATGGCCGCGGGCTACACCGCCAAGGGCGACCCGGAGTTCTGGAGCCTCGTCGACGGGCGTCTGTATCTGAACTTCAATCAGGACATAAAGGACAGGTGGGAGCAGGACACGGCCGGCCACATCCTGCGCGCCGACGCCAATTACCCCGCCATTCTGGAAAACTGAGTTTTAACCCTGAGGGACCGCCATGATTTCGCGTCTTCGTGTGCTGGCTGCTTACTGCGCCGGCCTGTTCATTTCCGCAATCTTCGTGGATTCGCTTCGCTTCAAGTTTGCAGGCCATGATACGCCACGCCATATCTTTACGACATTGCGCGACTGGTCGGGCATCGACCTCTTCTATCCGGCCGGGCCGTGGGTCATTGGTGTGGCGGAACTTGCTTCCGCGGTCCTGCTCGTCGGCCTCGCGCTCGTGCTGCGGCTCGCCGGACGCAAGGATCTCGAGGCGATGTCCCAGACCGCCGGCGCAGCGATCGCTCTGGCGGTGATGAGCGGAGCGATCGGCTTCCATCTGTTCACCCCGCTCGGGATCGCGACGCCCGTCGCCTGGCGGGACGGAGCGGCGATCGCCTTCAGTCCCGCACTGTTCATCGCCGCCTGCATCAGCTGGGCAGGCGCGGTCCTGATCCTGGGCCTGCGCAGCGGTGAAGCGCTCGCCGCAGCCAGGCGTGCGGAGCCCGTTCCGTCACCAGCGTGAGCCGAAGCCGGCGCGGGCTTGCAAACAGCCCGACGGTTGCGCGCACGGTCAGAGTCGTGTTTCGATCCGTCAGTAAACGCCAGTTTCATGCCTCACCAAAAACGATGGGACCAGTAATGCCGACACATGCGCAAGTCGCCGCCAAATTGCTCCGTGACGCCGCGGGCTTCTTCAACACGGTGGGTGAGCAGAATCCGACCCTGAAGGACCAGATGGGCGAAAACGCGAACGTGTTTCAACAGGTCGCCCATTTGGTCGAGAATGATCCGGAGGGCGAACTGCAACAGCCCGAAGGCGCCTTGGGCGAGGAACCGCCGGCCGGCGCCAACAGCTAGCCGGTTCAGGCGGAGACGCAGCCAGGAAAGCGCGCCCTCCTGGGGGCGCGCTTTCTTCTTCCATCAAGGCACGCTTTTTGGTTAGGTTTAATTCGGGCTGACGGAGTTCACCGGGGCGACACATGTGTCTGCTTTGGGAGCGAACGCCCATGCTCAGCCCCTTCGCCCGGAAAATCATTCGCCGCGGCCGTCTCGATCTGATTGATGCGGACGGAAACCGCCATGTTATCGAGGGCCGCCGTCCCGGCCCCCGCGCGGCCATGCGATTGCACAGCCGCAACGCCGAGATGCGGATCCTGATGGATCCCGCGCTGAATGTCGGCGAGACCTATATGGACGGCGAGTGGGATCCGGCGGACTGCGATCTCGCCGACGTGCTGGCTGTCCTCAGCGCCAATGCTTCACAGGCGCCCGAAGGCCCCGCGCCCGGCCGGTTCCAGCGCATGACCCGTTTCGCGACTCGCCGCCTCGCCCAGCACAACCCGCTGCGCAAGGCCCGCGAGAACGTCGCCCATCACTATGACCTGTCGCCCGAGCTGTACGACACCTTCCTTGATCGCGACCGGCATTACTCCTGCGCCTATTTTCCTGAGGGCTGCGACGATCTGGAGGAGGCGCAGCAGGCAAAGGTGGACCATCTGGCGGCCAAGCTGCGCCTGGAGGGCGATCCAAAGGTTCTGGACATCGGCTGCGGTTGGGGCGGGCTGGCGGTCGGGCTGGCGCGGCGCGGCGCCGGCGAGGTGCACGGCGTCACCCTGTCCACCGAGCAGCACGCCTACGCGAACGCCTGGGCGAAGCGCGAGGGCCTGGCGAACCAGGTCCGGTTCGAGCTGAAGGATTACCGCGACCTGGCCCGCGCCTATGACCGCATCGTCTCGGTGGGCATGTTCGAGCATGTGGGCGTCGGCCACTACCAGGAATATTTCGACGCCGTCCGCGACCGGCTGGCCGATGACGGCGTCGCGGTCATCCACTCCATCGGACGCTCGGGTCCGCCGGGCTTCACCAATCCCTGGCTGGCGAAATACATCTTCCCCGGCGGCTATGTCCCGGCCCTGTCAGAGGTTCTGCCGGCCATCGAGCACGCCGGGCTGAAAGTCACCGATCTGGAGGTCCTTCGCCTGCATTACGCCGAGACGCTCCGCCACTGGCGCACGCGGTTCAACGCCGCCCGCGACAGGGTGCGCAAGCTCTATGACGAGCGGTTCTGCCGGATGTGGGAGTTCTATCTCGCCGGCTCGGAAATGAGCTTTCGCGAAGGCGAGATGATGGTGTTTCAGGTCCAGCTCGCCAAGCAGCACGCCGCCGTGCCCCTCCAGCGCGATTATATCTCGCACGATGAAGCGGCGTTCAAAACCGCCCGTCAGCCCCTAGCGGCCTGAGCGCCCAGAAGCGCGTCGGCCAGAGGCCCGGCGCCGAAGCGGATCGGGTCGGTGGCCGGCAGGCCGGTCTGAACGGCGGCTGCGCGCACCGCGGCGCGGGCGCGATCCTCGTCGAGGCGCCTTGTGTTGAGGCTGACGCCCACCGCCCGGCAGCCAGGATTCGTCACCCGCGCCGTGGACAGGTGCGCCTGGATGGTCTCCACAAGGCTCGGCGTTTCGCGTCCGGGAAGCCCGCGCATTTCGGTCCGGTCCGCCTCGTGGGCGACGATCAGCGCATCGGGCTGGGCGCCATGGACAAGCCCGGTCGTCACCGCGGCGAAGCTTGGATGGAGCACGCTGGCCTGACCCTCGATGACGTCCCAGTGGTCGGCGTCGTTCTCCGGGCACAGCATCTCCACCGCGCCGGAGACGAAATCGGCGGGCAAGGCGTCGATGGCCACCCCGGCGCCGGAGATCAGCACCCCGGTCTGGCCGGTGGCGCGGAAGGTCGCCTTCACGCCGCGGCGCTTCAGCTCAGCTTCGAGCGCGAGGGCGGTGTAGTTCTTGCCCACGGCGCAGTCGGTGCCGATGATCAGCACGCGCTTGCCGGCGCGCCGCTTGCCGTCGCCCACCGGCAGCGGCCCGCCGGACCAGTGGCGCACGTCGTGAAGCGCGCGGCCCGATCGTTTCGCCGCCTCGGCGATCTCGGCATTGTCGGACAGGCGCTGATGCAGGCCGCTGGCGATGTCCAGGCCGGCCTCGATCGCGGCGAGCAAAGTGGGCGTCCAGCGCGGCGACAGCACGCCGCCGCGGTTCGCCACCCCGATCACGAGGGTGCGCGCGCCGGCTTTCGCGGCTTCTTCCGGGGTCATGTCCGGCAAGCCGAGATCCATGTTGGATCCCTCGAACCGGTTCTGGGCGATGCATCGCTCGGGGCGCCAGTAATAGACGCCTTCGGCGGTTTTCGCACCGACATCCTCGGCGGCTGAACCCGCCTCCCCGAGAAACAACAGATAAGGCGCATGAATGGGCGTCACGTGTGGTCCCCGTCTCCCCAGAGACCCGCGGGCGGCGCGCTCAGGCGGCCCTCGGCGTCCATGTGCAGTGTCGCATCGTCTTCGGCCAGCCAGAGCGGCCCGTCAAGATCGACGAAGTCCGCATCCTGAGCCAGGAGCAACGCGGGCGCGATCGCCCTGGCGCCGCAGATCATGCAGCCGACGAACACCCGCTTGTCGAGCTCGCGCAGGCGCCGGCGCATTTCCAGCGCGTGGGTGAGCCCGCCGCACTTGTCCAGCTTGATGTTGATGACGTCATAGCGCGACGCCGCCCGGTCGATGTCGGCCAGGCTCTGCACGCTTTCATCGCCGCACAGGGGCAGCGGACTGTCGAAGGCGTCCAGCGCGGCGTCGATCTGTGCCGGAAGCGGCTGCTCCAGGAGCGCGAAGCCGGCCTCGAACAGGGCGTCGGCGTTGGCGGGAAGCGTGTCGGCCGTCCAGCCGGCGTTCGCGTCGGCGATGAGGGTCGCGTCCGGCGCGCCGCGCCGCACCGCCCTCGCCCGTTCGGCGTCGCGCCCGTCCTTGGCGCCGAGTTTGACCTTCAGGAGTTTCAGGCCGGCCGCCTCGCGCGCCGCGGCCTCCATGGCCTCCGGCGTGTCGAGACTGATTGTGAACGCGGTGACCAGCGAACGGGGCGTTTCCACGCCAATCCGCTCGGCCACCGACACGCCCGTCCGGCGCGCCTCCAGATCCCAGAGCGCGCTGTCCACGGCGAACCGCGCGCCGCCAGGCGCCATCAGCTCAAGCAGCGCCGCCCGGTCGATCCCCGCCTCAAGGGCGCTTCGAACCTGTTCGATTTCAGCGGCGAGGCTCTCGGCCGTCTCCCCGAGATAGGCGACCCCGGACGCTTCTCCGACGCCGGTAACCCCTTCATCCTGAAGCAAAACCTGAACGGCCGGCTGCACGGTGCGCGCGCCCGTGGAGATCACGAACGGGCGCTTTAAACGCCGCGACAGGACACGGACGGTCAATGCAGGCATGGCGGTCTCCGGCGGCGCAGGACGAGCGCCGCCAGAGTGACGGGCTTCGGGTCGCCGTGAAAGGCTTATCCGTATTTCACCGAGCAGCCATAGGGCCGCGTCGCCGCCGGGTCCGGAGTCTCGCCGGCCGCAAGAGCCTCAAGCGCATGAGTAACATAGGGGATCGGCGCAGGATCGCCGTCAGCGGGCCGCGGCTGATCGTCGATCCCGCCCGCGTACTGAACCGTGCCTTCACCATCGATGACATACATGTGCGGCGTCGTGCGCGCGTCATAGGCGCGGCCGATCTCGCCGTCCGGATCCAGAAGGGTGGCGACCGGCGTGGCGCCACGCTCTTCGTTCAGGCTGATCGCCGTCGGGCCGTCCACATAGCCCTGCTGGCCGGGCGCGGAGCTGATCACCTGCAGCCAGACGACGCCGTCCTCGGCGGCCGCGGCCTGCAACCCTTGCATATTGCCTTCGTAATGGCGCTGAACGTAGGGGCAGCCGTGATTGGTCCATTCCAGCACGACGGTCTGGCCGGCGTAATCGGACAGGGAGACCGTCTCGCCGGCGGCCGTAACGCCGGTGAAGGCCGGCGCGGGCTCGCCCGGAGCCGCGTCGGCGCGCGCCTCAAGGGCGAACGCGGCCAGGGTCAGGGCCGACGCGGCCATCAGGCCGCCGAACGTGGTCATGGTGCGACGCGTAACAATCATGGGTCAGACTCCTGCGAACTTCGTTAACTATTCTACGGCCCGGTCCACCGCCCGGATCACAAGATTTCCTGTCAGCAGAGGCGGCAGCACCTCCGGCGCTCCCCCGTCTGATGGATATACGAGATAGAGCGGAACGCCGGGAGCACCGTGCCGGGTAAGCTCGGCGGCGATGGCGGGGTCGCGGTTGGTGAAGTCCGCCCGCAGCAGGCTCACATCGTTATCGGCGAACGCCGCCTTCACAGGACCTTCCGAGAGAGCGCCGATCTTGTTGACCTGACAGGTGACGCACCAGGCCGCAGTAAAGTCCACGAAGATCGGCCGCCCGGCCTCACGGGCCTGATCGACCGCCTCCGGACTCCATTGCGCCCAGGCTCCGCCCGCAGGCCCGCCGATCTGCACCGGTTCAAGACGGGCCGCTGCAAACACCGCCGCCACCGCAAGCACGACGCCAACGAGCGACGCGGCGCGGGCCGCCACGCCGCGCATGGAGAACGCCCACGCCGCAAAGCCCGCCGCCAGGAAGGCCGCGAGCACCCAGATCACGCCGCTCGCGCCGACCTGCGCCACGAGCACCCAGACCAGCCAGATCGCCGTGGCGAACATGGGAAAGGCGAGCACCTGCTTGAACCGCACCATCCACGGGCCCGGCTTCGGCAGGAAACCCAGCAGACCGGGAAAGAAGCTCACCAGGACAAACGGCGCCGCAAGCCCGATCCCGAGAAAGGCGAACACGGTGAGCGACGCATAGACCGGCTGCGCCAGTGCAAAGGCGAGCGCCCCGGCCATGAAAGGCGCAAGGCATGGCGCCGCAACGAAGACCGCGAGCACCCCGGTCAGGAAAGCGCCCCGCCGGCCGCTGTCGCGCACGCCGGCGCCCACGGTCTGCAGACTGGCGCCCACCTCGAACACGCCGAGAAAATTCAAGCCGATCGCAAACATCAGCAGCGCCAGCCCGGCGACGATCCCCGGCACCTGCAGCTGAACGCCCCACAGATCCGGAAGCCCGGCCACGCGCAGGATCAGAAGGAGGCCGCCCAGCGCCAGGAACGTCCCGACAACGCCGGCGCCGAAAAGGATCCCGAGCATGCGCGCCTCACCGCGCCGGGCGCCGCGCTTGTCCACCAGGGCCAGCGCCTTCATGGACAGGATGGGGAAGACGCACGGCATCAGGTTGAGGATCAGCCCCCCGACCAGGGCGAACAGAGCCGCCTGCAGGAAAGAGAGGCTCGCCGCGGCCGCGGCGGAGCCGCCCGCGGCGCCGGGCGCAAGCGCGTTCACCGGCTCACCGGGCGCCGCAACGGACTCGATTGCGATCCGGTCGCCGGATGCGGTTTGGTAGCTCAAAAGCAGGGTCTGCGGACCGTCCACGCCGCCGCGGGCGAGATAGCCGCCCTCAACGTCGATGCGCACCGCCTCCGGCCCTGCGCTGATGATCTGGTCAGCCGCATGATCGATCAGGCCGGACTCGTAAGGAAACAGATAGATATCACCTGCAGCCGCAGTCAGGACGTCGCCCGAAAATGTGAAGGCGAGGCCGGATTCGCCAGCGGTGATGGCCGCCTCGAAGCTGGCCGGGGCCGGCTGCGGGGCCGCCCGGAGGGCCGCCTCGACGAGGCGTGCGCCCGTGCGGTCTGCGCGGCTTTCACCCACCGCCACGACGAGCGTCAGGCTCGCGTCCTCGGGGATGCAGATATCCTCGCAGACCAGCCAGGTGGCCTGGGCGGGGATCTCGACGCGGCCCGGCGCGGCGTCCTCTGGCACGGTGACAGGAACCGGCAGGGTGACGGCGCCGGAATAACCATAGTTGGTAAGCGGGCCGAGCGGATAGGGATTGGGCGCCGGCCAGATGATTTCGCCGGCGCTCCACCCCTCCGGTAGATCGAGCCTCAGACGGGTGGGCTCCCCGCTGTCGCCGGGATTGCGCCAATAGGTGTGCCAGCCCTCGGTGATGTCCTGGTGCAGAGCGACGTGAAACGTCTCGCCCGGCGCCGCGGACGTGCGGTCGGACACGAGCGAGACGTCCACCATGGGCCCGTCGCCGGAGAACTGCGCGCCGGCGGGCGCCGCGAGGGCGATGATGAACAGCGACAGGACGGCCAGCAGTCGAACCACGAAACACACCTCTGGAATTGATACGTCGCTGGTATACGCCGGACCGCGCCTGTCTTTAAGCCGGCTGACGGTGATGTGATCGCCGCCCGCCGGGACCGCCGTTCGACCTGACCAGATCAACGCTCCCGCTCAAGGTCTCCGATCTTTAGCGCAAGCCGTTCGAGACCCGGTCCCGCCTTGACGGATTTCGCCTCAGCTCTCGTCCTTGTGAAAACGGTCGAACACATGCTTGACCCGGTTCCAGACGCTGGGATGCCGCTTCAACCAGTCGGTTATGATCCGGTGAGCCGTCTTCGACGTGCCTGCCAGCAGCAGAAGCGCAAAAAGCGCCAGCGGCAGGCCGAGGGGGATCGGAAGAAAGAACAGCGGCACCGCCAAGGCGAGCAGAAAAAGGCCCAGCGCCACCGCGACGCCTCGCAGCACGGCCTGGACCACGCCGCTGACCTGTTTGCGGCCCCACCCACCGACCGGCTCGTTCATGGCCACCGTTTCGCTCCATCTCACCGCACCAAGGGATCTTGCGCGCACGCCTAATGTCTAGTTCGCGGCGCCGGACTTCAAGGTGAAGGCGTGCGCCGAACTGTTTTATCCCCGGCGCTCAACCGATTTGTCCGATGTGTGGCAAGAGTCCGACACCGGCATCTGGCTGGTGGACGGGCGTTCGCACGCGCGCCTAATATGGCGTCGGGAGATCACCAAATGCCTGTGAAACTTGATAGCCTTCAGGCACTTCGTGCGTTGGCGGCGCTTATGGTGCTGGCCGCTCACCTCACCCAGCACGAGATGCGCTTCCTGGGCGGACTTACCCCGCTGTGGACGAGCGCCGGGGTTTCGGGCGTGGACTTGTTTTTCGTACTGTCCGGCTTCGTGATGGTGTTCGTGACGCGCCACGCCCCGCATGGAGAGCTGCAGTTTACGGCCCGGTTCCTTTATGCACGGGCGACCCGCATCTACCCTCCTTACTGGGCCGCAACGCTGGCGGTGCTCGTCGGCTACAAGCTGCTTGAATCGACCCTGGCCACCCGAATCGACGACTTGCAGATTTTGAGTGCGTTCCTCCTCTGGCCCGAACGCGAGCCGCCTATCCTCCTCGTCGGCTGGACCCTGATCCACGAATTATACTTCTACCTCGTGTTCGCCGCTCTGCTGCTCGCACCGAGGAAAGCCCTGCCGGCGCTGCTTTTGGCCTGGGTCGGCGGGATTACGCTTGCAGGACTGACGGTCGGGCCGGATGCGGCCCCGGTGATCACGCTGGTGACCCACCCTCTGACCGCGGAGTTCGTCCTCGGCTGCGGCGCCGGGCTGCTGGTGACCAGCGGACGCCGGAGCTTCGCCATTGCAGCGATGGGGCTGGCGGTCGTCTGGTGGATCGCTGTCACGGCCGGCATCAGCTGGACCGGCCATGAAAGCATGCCGACCGGCTGGTGGCGGGTCGCCGCCTTCGGCGTCCCGGCGGCGCTGCTCGTCTACGCAGTCGCGTGCCGGGAAATCGATCACGGCGTCCGCACGCCGCGCTCGCTCAAGGCGATCGGGGACTGGTCCTTCGCGCTATATCTGGTCCATCTGCCGATCGTCACCGTGCTGGCGCGGGTCTGGCCGCTCGCTATCGACGACAGCGCCCTCTCCTCGCTCGCCTACATCGTGACCGGTTCGCTGATCAGCCTCGCTGCGGCGGCGGCCATGCATCACCTGTTCGAGAAACCCGCCCTGGCCCTTACACGCAAAGCGGGCGACCGGATGCTTCCGGCCGCCCGCCCGATCGCCGATACGCCGCGCGAGGCGACGCGGATCTGGTGACCTACTCCGCCGCCTGGGGCGTCGCGTGCGGCGGGGTCCAGCGCAGCACGGGGCTCCGGGCCGCCTGGGTCTCGTCCAGGCGCTTGGCCGGAGCGTGACGGGGCGCGGCGGTGAAACGCTCGGTCTCCCCAGCCTTTGCGGCGCCCGCAAGCCCTTCCAGCGTATCGCAGAACCGGTCCAGCGAGCCTTTGCTCTCGGTCTCGGTCGGTTCGATCAGCATCGCGCCATGGACCACCAGCGGGAAATACATCGTCATCGGGTGATAGCCCTCGTCGATCATCGCCTTGGCGAAGTCGAGCGTGGAGACCCCGGTGCCGTCCAGGAAGCGGTCGTCGAACAGGGCTTCGTGCATGCACGTGCCCTCGAAGGCCTGGGTCATCACACCGGAGAGCCGCGCCTGGATGTAGTTGGCGTTCAGCACCGCGTCCTCGGCGGCCTGGCGCAGCCCGTCCGAGCCGTGGCTCATCATGTAGGACAGGGCGCGGGTGAACATGCCCATATTGCCGTGGAAGGCGGTCATGCGGCCGAACGGATCGCCCTCGGCGTCGGCTTCATGCTCGACCATCCGCCAGGTGTCGTTTTCCTTGACCACGTAAGGCACCGGCGCGTAGGGCGCGAGGGCCTCGGAGAACACCGTGGGGCCCGAGCCCGGGCCGCCGCCGCCATGGGGGGTGGAGAAGGTCTTGTGCAGGTTGATGTGCATGGCGTCGATGCCGAGATCGCCCGGGCGCACCCGGCCGACAATGGCGTTGAAGTTCGCGCCGTCGCAATAGAAATAGCCGCCCGCCTCGTGGATCAGGTCGGCGATCTCCTTGATGTCGCGCTCGAACAGGCCGCACGTATTGGGGTTGGTGAGCATGATGCCGGCGACATCGTCGCCGAGCTTGGCCTTGAATGCCTCCATGTCCACGCGCCCGCCGGCGTTCGCCGGGATCTCGTCCACGGTGAAGCCGCACTGCACGGCGGTCGCCGGGTTCGTCCCGTGGGCGCTTTCGGGCACCAGCACGCGGCGGCGGCGGGTTTCTCCGCGCGCGTCCAGGGCGGCGCGGATGGCCATCATGCCGCACAGCTCGCCATGGGCGCCGGCTTTCGGGCTCATGGCCACGCACGGCGTGTTGGTGAGCGTCATCAACCAGTGGGACAGCTCGCCGATGAGTTCGAACGCGCCCTGCACGGTGGATTGCGGCTGCAGCGGGTGAATGTCGATGAAGCCGGGAAGCCGCGCCAGCTTCTCGTTGAGGCGCGGATTGTGCTTCATCGTGCACGAGCCCAGCGGATAGAGCCCCAGATCGATGGCGTAGTTCTTTCGCGAGAGGCGCACATAGTGGCGCATGGTTTCCGGCTCGGAGAGACCCGGCAGGCCCAGTTCGCCCTCGCGGTCGAGACCGGCGAGCCGCGTCTTCGTGCCTTTGGGTTCTTCCAGATCGACGCCGCAATTGTCGAACGCGCCGCGCTCGAAGATCAGCGGCTCGGCCTGATCCAGCCCGCGAGAGCCGGAGAAGGTGTCATCGTAAGCGCCCGCGTCATAGACGTGGAGCGGCTTGGAGGGACGGCCCTGTGTGTTCATCGCCATGGTTACAGCACCTCTTTGAGCGCGGCTTCGAACGCGTCGAAGTCTTCCGGCGTATTGGTTTCGGTGGCCGCCACGAGCAGCAAATCGTCGAACTCGCCCTTGGGGTAGAGCCGGCCGGCCGGCACGCCGCCGAGAACGCCCTTGTCGGCGAGTGCGTCGACGATCTTCGCGGCGTCGCCTTTCACCCGGATCGTGAATTCATTGAAGAAGGCGTCCGTCACCAGCTCCACGCCCGGCAGCGCCGATAGCCGATCGGCCAGCTCGCACGCGCGCTCATGATTGATCCGGGCGAGCTTGGTGAAGCCCGACTGGCCCAGCAGCGTCATGTGGATGGTCCAGGCGAGCGCGATCAGCCCGGAATTGGTGCAGATGTTCGAGGTCGCCTTGTCGCGGCGGATATGCTGCTCGCGCGTCGACAGAGTCAGCACGAAGCCGCGCCGGCCGTCGGCGTCCACGGTTTCTCCGGCCAGACGCCCCGGCATGTTGCGCAGGAAATTGCGGTCGCCGCGGCAGGCGAACAGGCCCACATAAGGTCCGCCGAACTGCAGGCCGGCGCCCAGGGACTGGCCCTCGCCCACCACGATGTCCGCGCCCATGGCGCCGGGGCTCTTCATCAGGCCCAGCGACAGCACTTCGGTGAACACCGCGATCAGCAGCGCGCCCTTGTCGTGGGCGGCTTTGGCGAGCGGTTCGAGATCATGGACCTGGCCGAACACGTCGGGATTCTGCACCACGACGCAGGCGGTCTGGTCGTCGATGGCCGCCGCGATGTCGTCCAGCGAACCGGGTCTGGCGCCCTGGCTCACCGTCTCGATGTCCATGTATTTGGCGAGTGTATGGGTGGAGCCGGCATAGTGCGGGTGGAGATTGCCGCTCAGCACCGCCTTGTGGCGCTTGGTGACGCGGCTGGCCATGAGCACCGCCTCGGCGCAGGCGGTGGAGCCGTCATACATGGAGGCGTTGGCGATCTCCATGCCGGTGAGCGCGGCCACCTGGGTCTGAAATTCAAACAGGGTCTGCAGCGTGCCCTGGCTGATCTCCGGCTGGTACGGCGTGTAGCTGGTGAGAAACTCGGAGCGCTGGATCAGGTGATCCACCGTGGCCGGGACGTGGTGCTTGTAGGCGCCGGCGCCGACAAAGAACGGCGCCTCGCCGGCCGACAGGTTCTTCTTGGCCATGCGTGTGAAGGCGCGCTCCACGGCGATCTCCGTCGCCTTGGGCGGCAGGTCCACCGGCCCGTCCAGACGCGCCGCCTCGGGCACGTCGGAGAACAATTCGTCGATGGAGGCGACCCCCACCGTTTCGAGCATCGACTTACGATCCTCGGGCGTCAAAGGAAGATAGCGCATCGGCGTTTCAGCCTCTCTCCAGCTCTCTCATGCGCGCGGCCACCCCGCGCGCCCCGAGTTCCCCGCGCGCCTCAAGCGCCCGCAAAACCCCGTCAAAATCGGCCCCAGCCTTGTTCTGGCTGAGCTTTTCGGTCGCTTCGAAGCGCGTCACGTCGAGCCGCAACCCGACAATGGCGCGCAGCAGCGCCGCGATGTAGTCCGCCGGCGCGTGCGCCGTGGCCCAGGGTTCAACCTGGCCCGCCTCGTACACCGCCGCCTGGCGATCGAGGATCGCGCGGGTCGCCGCGGCGTCCTCGACCAGCGTTAGCGTTCCTTCGGCCTCGGCCGAAACGTAGTTCCAGGTCGGCACGACGCGGCCGCCGTCCGCCTTGGATGCATAGCTGGACGGCGAGACATAGGCGTCCGGGCCCGAAAACACAGCCAGCGCCGGTGCGGCGTCTCGCCCCGCCAGAGCCTCATAGGCCCTGTTGGCGCGCGCAAAGTGACCCTCGAACGCCGCCACCTCGCCGTCAGCTCCGAAGACCGGGATCAGCGGGGTCTGCAATCCCGCCAGCCCGGCGCCCGCGGCCACGCCCACCGCCGCGAAGGGATGGGCGCGCGCGATGCGCAGCGCCGCCTCCCGTCCAGCCTGGAACGCGCCCGCGGGATGCATCAGGCTATCCGGTGTGCGCCTTGTAGGCGCTTTCATCCATGAGCTTCTCAAGCTCGCCCTTGTCGGCGACGGCGAACTTCACGAACCAGCCCTGATCGTCCGGGCTTTCATTGACCTTGCCCGGCTCGCCGTCCAGCGCGTCATTGACCGCAATCACCTTGCCGGAGATCGGCGCGTAGACTTCCGAGGCGGCCTTGACGCTCTCCACCACGGCGAGCTCGTCGCCCTGTTTCACGGTCTTGCCCACATCAGGCAGCTCAACGAACACCACGTCGCCCAGCTGTTCGGCGGCGTAGGCGGTGATTCCCATGATCGCTTCATCGCCGTCCAGGCGAACCCATTCATGGTCTTTGGTGTAACGGGTCTGGCTCATCGGTCTGCTCCCCTTGAAACCTTGAAAAACTCTAGCCGCGGAAAAAGCGGTGCTCGGAAAACGGCGTCTTGACCACTTCGGCCGGGCGCGCCTTGCCGCGCACCATCAGATCCAGTGCGGTCCCCGGCTTGGCGAGATCGGCGCGCACATAGCCCATGGCGATGGGACCGCCCACCGTCGGGCCGAAGCCGCCGGACGTGATCACGCCCACAGTCTCGCCTTCGTGCTGGATTTCGGTTCCCTCACGCGCCGGCGCCTTGTCGTTCAGGACGATGCCGACGCGCTTTTTATCCGCGCCGTCCTCGATCTGTTTCAGAATCCGCCGGGCGCCCGGAAAATCGCCCCGCGCGCGCCGGGACTTGGCCACCGCCCAGGTCAGCGACGCCTCGATCGGCGTCACCGTCTCGTCCATGTCATGGCCGTACAGGCAGAGCCCGGCCTCCAGGCGCAGCGAGTCGCGCGCGCCGAGGCCGATGAACTTCACCCGCTCGTCGCCGAGCAGGGTGCGGGAGAGCGCTTCTGCTTCGCTGTTCAGGACCGAAATCTCGAACCCGTCCTCCCCGGTATAGCCGGACCGCGAAATGATCACGTCATGGCCGGCGAGGTTCAGGCGCGCGGCCTCCATGAATTTCAGGTCGCAGGCGCCGGGGCAATGGGCCTCCATGACCGCGACGGCTTCGGGGCCCTGCAGCGCCAGGAGCGCGCGGTCGTCCAGCTCGATGAGTTCGGCGCGGCGTCCGAAATGGTCGCGCATATAGGCGAAGTCGCCGCCCTTGGTCGCGGCGTTCACCACGACGAACAGGAAATCGTCTTCGGGCCGGGAGACCATGAGATCGTCCATGATCCCGCCCTCAGGGTTCAGCAGAAGCGTGTATTTTTGCTGGTTCGGGCCCAGCGCACCGATATCCAGCGTGGTCAGCGCTTCCAGAGCGCTCGCATCGCCGGTGATGCGAGCCTGGCCCATGTGGGACACGTCGAACAGGCCGGCATGGGTGCGCGTATGATTATGCTCGGCCATCACGCCGGCGCCCTCGTACTGCACCGGCATTTCATAGCCGGCGAAGGGAACCATCTTGGCGCCGAGCTCCAGATGAAGATCGTAAAGCGGGGTGCGGTGAAGCAGCGTCTCGGCCATCAGGCGTATCTCCAAAGTCTTCGCGCGGTTGCGCATCCGGCGCCGGCTCATCGCCCTGCACCACCCGCGCCCCCGCTGTCTCGAAAACCTGAGAGATTCCCGCGGCCCCGCCGGTCGCCCGGCGTGCGCATTGCTCCTTCGGTGGGGCGCGACCCAATGGCGGGGCGCCCGCTTTCCAGCGTCGGCCTTGTCTCTCGCGGTCCTGTAGCCTGAGCGTTTCCGGGGCGGTTGCGCCTTCGGCGCCGGCGTCGTCGGCCGGTCTCTCCCGCGAGGGAGCCGTCATGTAAGCTTCGAGAAAGCCCGCCTCACGGCGCTCCTTCGCGAGCGCACAAAATTAGCCATGCGCGGAGTCGAGTCAATCGGGACCCGCGCCGCAAACGCATGGTCGCCTACATCCGCTCCGGCACGTCCAGGCCGATCAGACCCAGCACCAGCTCCAGCTGCTTCAGCGTGGTCTGCGCCAGCGTCAGGCGCGAGCCGCGCACGGCGGCGTCCTCTTCGGGAAGGATCGGACAGGCCGCATAGAAGCCGGAGAACGCCTGGGCGAGGCCGTAGGCGTGCTCGCACAGGATATGCGGCGCACGGCCCGCTTCAGCCCGCTCAAGCGCCGTCTCGAAGCCGTCGAGCCGGCGGATGAGCGCGGCTTCGGTCTTGTCGGTCACGTGGACCGCACCGGCCTTGAAGCCTTTGTCCTCGGCTTTACGCATCAGAGACTTAACGCGCACCGCCTGATACAGGAGGTAAGGACCGGTCTTGCCCTCGAAGCTGACGAAGCGGTCAAGATCGAAAATGTAATTGGTCGTGCGCACATTGGAGAGATCGGAGAACTTGATCGCCGCATTGGCCACGGCGCGCGCGACCTTCGCGAAGTCTTCCTTCGAGAGCTCGGCGCCAAGCCCCGCCTCGTTGAGCCGGGCTTCGGCGCGCTCATAGGCCTGGCCGATCAAATCGGCGAGCTTGAACGTTCCGCCCGACCGGGTACGCAGCCGTTTGCCGTCAGGCCCGTTCACGGTTCCGAACTTCACGTGCTCCAACCCGCCGGGCTCTGCGAACCCCGCCTTCACGGCGGCGCGGAACACCTGTTCGAAATGATCGCTCTGGGCCAGATCCACCACATAAAGGGTCAGATCGGGGGTATAGGTCGTGCGCCGGTCCAGAATGGTGGCCAGATCGGTGGTGGCGTAGAGCGCCGCGCCGGTGCGCGAGACCAGGATCAGCGGCGCCAGCTCTTTCTTGTCGCTCTCCTCCGCGACACGCACGATCCAGGCGCCTTCGCTCTGCTCGGCGACGCCGCGGGCCTTGAGATCCTCCACCATGCCCGGGATCAGATCGTTGACGTCGCTTTCGCCCTTCCAAAGGTCGAACCTCACGCCCAGCGCCTCGTAATCGGCTTTAAGCGCCGTGATGGACACGGCGATGAAGTGAGACAGCAGCGCGCGATAGCCGGGCCGGCCGGCCTGCAGCTCGGCGGTGGCTTTCTGGGAGCGCGCGTTACGCTCGGGATCGTCTTTCGCCTTCGCCGAAGCCTGCGGATAAAGCCGAGACAGATCCTCGATCGTCACAGGGCTCGCCTCCGGATAGGGCCCTGTGAAATCGGGATCGAAATAAGGAAGGTCCGGCTGCTCGTCCCGCAACTCGGTGACGAGATGGCCCATCTGTAGGCCCCAGTCGCCCAAATGGACGTCGGAAATCGTCTTGTGGCCCCGGAACGCCAGCAGGCGCTGCAGGCAGTCGCCGATCACGGCCGAGCGCAGATGGCCCACATGCATGGGCTTGGCGACATTGGGGCCGCCAAAATCGAGCATGATGGTCGAAGGCGCCGCGCTGCGCCCCGCCCCGGTGCGGCCATCGTGCGCGATCGCATCGGCGCGCCGTGCGTATTCATCGACAGGCGGAGTGAGATTGAGAAATCCCGGGCCCGCAATTTCGATCTCAAGCTCCGGCGCGCCGGCTTTCAGCCGCTCGGCCACCGCCTCGGCGACGGCGCGCGGCGGCCGCTTGGCGAGCTTCGCCGCGGCCATGGCGCCGTTGCATTGATAGGGAGCGAGGTCGGGACGGCCGCATTCGCTCACCTGACCGAGGTCGGCGGGAAGCCCCTCCGCGGCGAAGGCCTCAGACACTGTTTTCGAAAGCGCGGCGATAAGCGAGGTCATGGCGGGCTGTTCCCGAGGGCGCGGCCCTCAAGGCAAGCCGCGCGTGTGAAGATATGAGGTCAGTCCTGCCCGGCGTCGGCGCGGAAGCGAAGCCCGGAGCGGTTGAATTCCAGCTGCTCGTCAGTGAGCTCGAAGCCCACCAGCACCTCGAAGTTCACGCCGGACGTGTCGTTCAGGGCGCGCGGAATGCGTACGGGATCGAAGATCTCGGTGTGCTCCACCCGATCCTGCCCGGGTTCGAATTGCACGGTGACCGGAAACACCTGCTTGTCGATCACCACGCTGTCGAGGCCGGTCACCGCCACGAACAGGTCATAGGTGTGGGTTGCGCCGTCGGCGGCCGGGCCGCGGCCAAAGGCCATGCGCACGCCCACCTCCATGTCGATCGGGCTGGCGTCGCGATTACTGTAGCGGCAGCGGCTGACCACATTGATGATTTCGCCGGTGAAGCCGACATTGGCGTAGACGAGCTCGTCGGCGTTCATCTGCACAAGACGGTGCGCATCGTAGAGCGCCAGCGCGTTCGGGCACGGGCCGGGATTGGACTCGGGCTCGCCCAGCGTATCACGCACCGACTGACATCCGGTGAGCGCCAGAACGGCGGCGAAGGCGGTAAGGGCTTTAAGGCGCATGAAAGATCCCCAAATGAAAGTCGAGGGCGCGCGTCGTTCGCCGGGCTTGCCCGTCTGCGCGCGTCTGGTACAGGCTGTCTATTACGCGCGCGGGCTCGCCGCAACGCCCGCCGGCGCGGTGATGCGGAGATTCCATGTCTGAACACAGCGCCCTGACCCTGCTTCTCGCCAGCCCCCGCGGCTTCTGCGCCGGTGTGGACCGGGCGATCCAGATCGTCGAACGCGCCCTGGAGCGTTATGGGGCGCCGGTCTATGTGCGCCACGAGATCGTGCACAACAAGCATGTGGTGAACCGCCTGAAGACCATGGGCGCGGTGTTCGTGAAGGAGCTGGACGAGTGTCCTGACGACCGTCCCGTGGTGTTCTCCGCCCACGGCGTGCCCAAGCGGGTGCCCGCCGAGGCCGCCAAGCGCGAGATGCTGTACGTGGACGCCACCTGTCCGCTGGTCTCCAAGGTCCATGTGGAGGCCCAGCGCCATCACCGGAACGGGCGGAGCATCCTGCTCATCGGTCACGCCGGCCACCCGGAAGTGGTCGGCACGATGGGCCAGCTGCCCGAGGGCGCCGTTCACCTGATCGAGACTGTGGAGGACGCGCAAAGCTTCCAGGCGGCCGACCCCGAAAATCTAGCCTTCGTCACCCAGACGACCCTGTCGGTCGACGACACCGAGGCGATCGTCACCGCGCTGCAGAAGCGCTTCCCGGCCATGGCGGCGCCGCACAGGGAAGATATCTGCTACGCCACCACCAACCGTCAGCAGGCGGTGAAGGCGATCGGCGCCTCCGCAGATCTGGTGCTGGTGGTGGGCGCGCCCAACTCCTCCAACTCGGTGCGTCTGGTGGAGGTCGCGAAACGCGCCGGAGCCGGGGACGCCCATCTGGTTCAGACCGCAGACGAGGTCGACTGGAGCTGGTTCGACGGCGCCTCGCGCGTCGGGATCAGCGCCGGCGCGAGCGCGCCGGAAGACCTCGTCGAGGACCTGATCGCCGCCATCGCGGAGCGGTTCACCGTGCGCATTGAAGAGGTGCGCGTGGCCGACGAGGACGTGGTCTTCAAACTGCCGCGCGAAGTCGCCTGACCGCGCGTTGTCATTGCGCGTACGCCGTCCGGTATTAGCCTGACGACCATGGCCGACACCGATTCCAGCACCGCCGCCCGCCCCGGCCTCGCCGACGCCCGCGCCGCCATGGCGGAGGTCTTCGGGTTCCGTGACTTTCGACCTGGCCAGGAAGAGATCATGGCCGACGTGCTCGCCGGGCGCGATGTGCTGGCGGTCATGCCCACGGGGCGCGGCAAGTCACTCTGCTATCAGCTGCCCGCCATCGTGCGCGGCGGCCTCACCCTGGTGGTTTCGCCGCTCATCGCGCTCATGCGTGACCAGGTCACCGCCCTGCAGGCGAGCGGCGTGGAGGCGGGCAGCCTCACCAGCGCGGACAGCCCCGAGGATCGCGAGCACACCTGGTCGCGCCTGGACGACGGCAGCCTGCGCCTGCTGTATGTCAGCCCGGAGCGTCTCGCCGTCCCCGGCCTGGCCGAGCGCCTCGGCCGGGCGAACCTCACCATGATCGCCGTGGATGAAGCCCACTGCGTCAGCCAGTGGGGCCATGACTTCCGCCCGGACTATCTGCGCATCAAGGAACTGGCCGAAGCCGCAGGCCAGCCGCAGATCGCAGCCTTCACCGCCACCGCCGACGCGGCGGCGCGGCGCGACATCACCCAGCGCCTGTTCACCCGCGAGCCGAGCGAGTTCGTCGCCGGATTCGACCGGCCGAACCTCTATCTCGCCTGCGGCGCCCGCCGATCCGGGTTTTCCCAGGTGCTCGCCTTCGTGAAGGCGCGTCCCGATCGCTCCGGCATCATCTATTGCGCCAGCCGCAAGGCCTGCGAGGACTTCGCCGACAAGCTCCAGGCGGAGAACGTCCACGCCCTCGCCTATCATGCCGGCCTGGACCCGCAGACCCGCGCCTGGCGCCAGGATGAATTCGTGCAGGCCGACGGCGTGGTCATGTGCGCCACGGTGGCGTTCGGCATGGGCGTCGACAAGCCGGACGTGCGCTATGTGCTTCACGCCGCCCTGCCGAAAAGCGTCGAGGCCTATTACCAGGAGATCGGCCGCGCCGGACGCGACGGCGAACCCGCCGACACCCTCATGCTGTGGTCCCTCGGCGACGCCGCCCTGCGCCGGCGGCAGATCATGGAAGGCGAGTCCGACGACACCCGCAAGCAGATGGAGCTGCGCCGCCTGGGCGCCCTGATCGCCTATTGCGAGGCGCCGGTGTGCCGGCGCCAGACGCTGCTGTCCTATTTCGGCGATGAGACCGAGCCCTGCGGCGCCTGCGATCTGTGCGACGATCCCCCAAGGCTCATCGACGGGACGGAGCACGCCCAGAAGGCCATGAGCGCCATCGCGCGCACCGGCCAGCGCTTCGGCCTGGAGCATCTGGTGAGCGTCCTGCGCGGGCTAAAGACCGACAAGGTCCTGGCGAGGGGCCATGACCAGCTGCCCACGTTCGGCGTGGGCGAGGCGCTCTCCAAGGAGCAGTGGATGAGCGTGTTCCGCCAGCTTTTCGCCCACGGCGCCATCGACCAGCCCATCGACGGCCACGGCGAATGGATCATCACGACCAAGGGCAAGGAGATCCTGTTCGGCCGCCAGTCCATCCGTCTGCGCCCGCCCGAAGAGGCGCGCGGCACGAAGAGCGCGCGATCGCGCCCCGTCTCGGACGCCGCCGAGACGCTTCAGAGCGGGCAGGACCGCGACCTCTACCAGGCCCTCAGAAAGCTTCGCCTGGAGATCGCCAAGGAGACCGGCAAGCCGGCCTACACCGTGTTCGCAGACCGCACCCTGATCGAGCTCGCTTTGAACAAGCCGTCGACGCTGGATGAAATGGCGGCGTGCTTCGGCGTCGGGGCGCGCAAGCTGGAACGCTACGGCGAGGCGTTTCTGGCGGCGATCGCCCGCGCTGCGTAAACCCGCACTCACCTTAAGAGTAATTAACCGACGACTGTTCGTATGAAGCCATGACTCATGCGCTCAACATCCTGCTCGTCGACGACGACCCCACCGAGTCGATATTTCTGGAGGACGCTCTGGAGGCGGCCGGCGGCGGGCATACCCTCACCTACGAAGAATGCGGCCGCGCGGCGCTGAGGCGCCTGCGGGACATGAACCCCGACGTCATCCTGCTGGACCTGCGCATGCCCGGCCTGTCCGGCTTCGACGTCCTGCAGGCGGTGCGCGCCGATCCCGAGCAATCCGCATCGGCGATCATGGTGCTGTCGAACTCGGTCATCGCCGCCGACAAGGCGCGGTCTCTCGCCCTCGGCGCCCAGGACTACCAGGTCAAACCCCTCACGCCGGACGGCTACGCCGAGCTGGTGGACGCAATCTGCCGGCTGGGCCTAGGAAGAGCGAACTCGCAGGCCTGAAGCGACCAATCCTGACAGGGCCGGAAACACCGGCTGGACGCTCCGTTCGACGGGCGCCGGAAACCAACCGTCTCGAACCGGGTTGTCACGATGAGATTTGGTGAGCCGACAGGGGTTCGAACCCTGGACCTACTGATTAAAAGTCAGTTGCTCTACCAGCTGAGCTATCGGCTCTCACGCCGGGCCGAAGCGGCCCTGTCGAGAGGCGCGGAAACTAGTCGCGCCCGGTGCGAGGGTCAAGCGGCCCAGCCGGGCTTGTGCGTTCCTTTTGCAGTGCGGCATACAGGCTGTCTGCAGTATTGAGATCGCCGTGGGGTCACGGTCATGACATTCATCGCTTTTTCACGGTCGTGCCCGCCGATCGCCGCCGCATTCCTGCTGGCGGCGTGTTCGAGCACGCCGGACGCCGGCGAGGTCGCCACGGACACGATCGGACTTGCCCGGGACCGTCCCGGATCGCTTGTCCTCGAGGACGAGTCACAGACCGCCGCGACGCCCTATGGCGGCGAGGGCGCGCGGGTCAGCTGTGCGAATGCGGCCCGCGACATCGTCCGGCTGACCGCCCTTCTGGGGCCGGACCTCGAGGCGGCGACCGGCGCCTCCGGGCCTCAATCAGACGAGGCCGGCGCGCTCGGTCGCACGCGTGACTTCGCCAGCAATCTATCCGACGACCTCCCGGACATGGCGTCGGACGCGGCGGTGGACGCAGTCGTCGGGCTGAACCCGGCGCGCCCCGTGGTGCGTTTTTTCTCCCAGGCCGGAGAAGCCGAAGCTGCGGCCCGCCGCGAACGCGAACTGGCGCTGAAGCGCCGGGCCTGGCTGCGCGGCGCGTTCGATGCGCTACAGTGCGATCACGATCTGCTGGACGAGGCCGTCGCCCGCGAGGGCCTCAGAGGTGCTGAAGGCGACACCGGCGACGATCTCGCCGACGATGACGGAGCGGAACGCACCGTGGTCCTCCGGCTCGATGAAGTCGATACGGAGACACCGGATTGATCGCCCCCGCGCCGTGAACCAAGGCCCGCAGCACGCGCTGCGGGCCTTGTTGCATACATGCAGAGCAAAAACTGGAACTCTCCAAATAAAGACGGCGTTACCCGCTTGCCTAAACCCGAAAAGGCAAGACGCTGATCACGCCGATCATCAGATTGGGCGCACGACGCGTCCAATCTGACCCTGAAATTCAAAACGTTCCGCATGACGATGCAAGGGCGGAAACGCCGATGCGCTTGGCTGATCTTCATCTGAACGCAACAAGGAGACGCTTATGTCCAGACTTCTCATGTCCGCCGCAGCCGCTGCGCTGATGAGCGCGCCCGCTCTGGCGCAGGATGATTCCACACAGCAGACCGGGAACGACGAGGCGCAGGACCGCACCGCACAAACCGAGGCTGGCCGGGCCGGCGACGGCGCCGGAGAAATGTACGACTGGGACACCGATCACGACTGGGTCAGAGCCGCCGTGTACGGTGAAGACGGTGAACAGGTTGGCGTGGTCGACCGCGTGCGGATGCGCGAGGACGGCGACGACCAGGTGCGCGCGCTCGTGCTCGACACCAGCGGCTTTCTGGATGAAGGCATGCGCCATGTGCGCCTGCTCAGCGACGAAGCCACCGTGATCACCGAGGACGCCCTGCCTGAAGGCTGGTCGGTCAGCCGCGAAGGCGATGACGCGGAATCCGGGCAGGATCAGGACGGTGAAAACCGCCGCTGGTGGAATTGGGGCGACGATGATGCGGAGGAGCAGGCCTCGCAGGACACGGCGTCGCGTGAGTCCATGGACTCGTTCAAGCTGATCGCGCTGAGCTTCACCAATGACGAAATCGCCATGATGCCGGAATACGCCGCTGACGCGGGCATGCGGACAGATGGCGGTCGCCAGGCGGCGCGCGAAGCCACGCGCAGCGCCGCGCAAACTGCGGAGCGCGAGGCGGAGCAAGATGAGTCCGACGTGGCGATGCAGAGCGCGAACCGCGGTGAAATGAATGAGGACGCGTCCGACGGATATGACCGCGAGGCGCGCGCAGGCCGCGAAGATTACGGAACCGGCGCCCAGGATACGGGCGTCAATCAGGACGAGGATTTCTTCGAGGAAAGCGACGAAGACCAGGCCGGCGACGCGGCGGACGCAGATGACGGCGACAGGACGGCGCGCGACCGTCAGTCCGGCCGGGCCTGGGCGGACGATGAAAGCCGGTCCGAACGCCTGACCCAGCGCGGCGTCGCCGACGAGCAGGCCGGCCAGGCGGACGCAGGCCGGGGCGAGCAGACCTGGACCGAGGATAACGATCTTGTCGGCCGCGAGGTCTATGCCCAGGACGACGCGCGTCTCGGCTCAGTCAGCCAGGTGCAGCAAGACGGTGACAGCGAAGACGCCGAGCCGATCGCCCTGATCATCATCACCGATACGATGGATGAGCGCAGCGTGTCGCTGGAGGACCGCGAGTGGTCCGACGAAGAGCGGGACGGGAACGAGGCCGTGCGGCTCGACTATCAGGACCGCAGCGAGTTCGAGCAGGATTCCGCGCCTTATGGGCAGGAAGGCCCCGGCGAGCGGTCCGGCGCGACGACGCAGGACACCATGACTCAGGACGGCGCCGGGCAGGATCCCATGAGCCAGGACGCCCCGGGCCAGGACCGCATGGGCCAGAACGACGCCGCTGACGAAGGCCGGGACTATGACCGGTCCGGCGACCCCATGGACAATCAGCAGAGCGCCTATGGCGGAGCGGATGAGGACGCCGGCGCAGAGACCGACGGCTGGACCGACGACCATGCCTGGGTCGACACGCCGGTCTATTCGCGCACCGGCTCGCAGATCGGCGATGTGGAACGGGTGCGCGGCGGAACCGACGGCGCCCAGCCCACCGCCATCGTGATCGAGACCGGCGGCTTCCTGGATCTCGGCGGCCGCGAAGTTGAGCTTACGGGATCGAATTTCCGACTCACCGACCATGACGGCGATCAGGTGATCCAGATCCGCTACACCGAGGACGAACTCGATGAGATGCCGGCCTTCGATGAATCGCAGGCGTCCGACTATCCTCTCAGCGACAACCCCATGGAGGACGATGAGAGTGAACCCTTCGACGATGGTCGGCGTTAGGGACTCATGAACTCGGGTCGAGGTCGCCCCTTTGTTGCAAACCTCGGCTCTGGCGCAACGCATCCTCCCCTTGCACGCGCCCACGCTTGGCGCCGGTCGAAAGACCGGCGCCTTTTTCTTTTTGAGTTTAGCCTGCGCCCGCGTCCCACTTCGCCCGGAACTCGCGGCGGAACGCTTCGAATTCTCCGGCTGCGATGGCGGCGCGCATACGGCGAGTGAGATCCTGATAATAGGCGATATTGTGCCAGGACAGCAGCATGGAGCCGAGATACTCGCCGGCCCGGATGAGGTGGTGGATGTAGGCTTTGGAGTAATCCCGGCTCGCCGGGCAATCGATCTCCGGCGCCAGCGGTTCGGCGTCTTCGGCGTAGCGGGCGTTCTTCAGGTTTGTCGGGCCGTAATCGGACCAGGCCTGGCCATGGCGGCCCGAACGCGTGGGCAGGACGCAATCGAACATGTCGATCCCGCGCGCCACGCTCTCCACCAGATCGATCGGCTTGCCGACGCCCATCAGGTAGCGGGGCCGTTCGGCGGGCAGGTGCGGCGTGGTGACGTCGAGCACCTGGCACATCATCTCAAACCCCTCGCCCACCGCCAGCCCGCCCACGGCGTAGCCGTCATAGCCGGTCTCAATGAGGCCGTCGGCGCTCTCGCGGCGCAGGTCTTCGAACGTGGATCCCTGCACGATCCCGAACAGGGCCTGGTTCGACCGCTCGCCGAACGCGGCCTTCGACCGCGCGCCCCAGCGCAGGGACATCTGCATGGAGCTCGCAGCCTCGTCCCGCGTGGCCGGATAATTCGTGCATTCATCCAGCTGCATGGAGATGTCGGCGCCCAGAAGATCGGCCTGGATCTCGATGGAGCGCTCCGGGGTGAGCATGTGTTTGGAGCCGTCGAGATGGCTTTTGAACGCCACGCCCTCCTCGCTCATCTTGCGCAGCCCGGCGAGCGACCAGACCTGAAAGCCGCCTGAGTCGGTGAGGATCGGCCCGCCCCAGCGCATGAACGCGTGCAGCCCGCCCAGCCGCTTCACCCGCTCCGCGCCGGGGCGCAGCATGAGGTGATAGGTGTTGCCCAATATGATCGCGGCGCCGGTTTGCTTCACCTGGTCGGGGTAAAGCGCCTTCACCGTCGCCGCCGTGCCCACGGGCATGAAAGCCGGGGTGGCGATGTCGCCGCGCGGTGTTTTCAACACCCCGGTGCGCGCATCCCCGTCGACGGCGGCGATTTCAAAGGGGAAACTGGACATGGGACTTCTGCGCTTTTGGCCGTGAACGGATCAGGAATGAGCTGGAAAGACGAAATCGAGCAATTGCGCAAGCGCCAGACGCTGGCGCGCGGCATGGGCGGGCCTGAAAAACTCAAGCGCCAGGCCGACGCCGGCCGGCTGAACGTGCGCGAACGCATCGACCTTCTGCTGGACGCGGGAAGCTTCAGGGAGATCGGCTCGATCACCGGAACGCCGCAGACCGGCCCGGATGGCGACCTCACCGGTTTCACCCCGGCCAACTGCCTGTTCGGGCGCGGAACCATCGACGGGCGCACCGTGGCCGTGGTCGCCGACGACTTCACCGTCCGGGGCGGCGCCGCGGATGCGGCGATCATCGAAAAGCAGATCGAGGCCGAAAAGATGGCCGGCGAGCTGGGCCTGCCGCTCATCCGCCTGATCGAGGGCACGGGCGGAGGCGGCTCGGTGAAGTCGATCCTCGACATGGGCGCCAGCTATGTGCCGTTCAATCCGGGCTGGGACCAGGTGGTGGCGAACCTTTCGCGCGTGCCGGTGGTGAGCCTGGCGCTGGGCCCGGTGGCCGGGCTCGGCGCGGCGCGCGCAGTCTCCAGCCATTACTGCGTGATGGTGAAGGGCCTCTCCCAGATGTTCATCGCCGGGCCGCCGGTGGTCGCCGGTATCGGCGAGCACGTCACCAAGGAGGAGCTGGGCGGCGCGGATCTGCAGCTCGCGGCCGGCGCCGCCGACGACGCCTATGAGAGCGAGACCGACGCCATCGCCGCGGCGAAATGGTTCCTGTCCTATCTGCCCGACAGCGTCGGCGAGGCGCCCGCACGCAATGCGACCGGCGACGATCCAAACCGCGGCGACGCGGCCCTGCGCGAGATCGTGCCGCGCGACAAGCGCTACAGCTATGACATGCGCAAGATCCTCGCCTCCACCCTGGACGCGGGGACCCTGTTCGAAATGGGCCGCCATTTCGGCGCCAGCGTGATCACCGCCTTCGCCCGCCTCGACGGCTGGCCGGTGGCGGTGCTGGCCAGCAATCCGCAGGTCTATGGCGGCGGCTGGACGGCCGAAGCGGCCCAGAAGGTCACCCGCTTCGTGGATCTGGCGGAGACCTTCCGCCTGCCTGTCGTACATTTTGTCGACGTGCCGGGCTTTGTCATCGGGCGGCGCGCCGAGCAGGCCGGCACGATCCGTCACGGCGCCCGCGCCCTCTCGGCGATCTATCAGGCCAGCGTTCCCTGGTGCACGATCCTGATCCGCAAGGCCTACGGCGTCGCCGGCGCGGCGATGATGGACCATACCCGGTTTCGCTACCGCTACGCCTGGCCCAGCGGCGACTGGGGCTCGCTGCCCCTGGAAGGCGGAGTGGAGGCGGCCTTCAAGAGCCAGCTCGCCGCCACCGAAGATCCCGACGCTCTGAAAGCCGAGCTTTCAAAGGCCATGCGCGACCTCTCTTCGCCCTTCAAGACGGCCGAGCGCTACTGGATCGAGGAGATCATCGACCCGGCCGAGACCCGCAGCGTGCTCACCGAATTCGCCACCCTCACCGCCAAGCTGCGCATGAAGGAGACGCCGGGCGTGCGCTACCGGCCCTAGCTGCGGCGCAGGGACGCTCCAGCTGGCGCCGCGCGCCGAACAGGCTAGGTTGCGCGCCAGCCGGAAGGACCGACCATGCCCGTCATCACCACTGTTTCGGAAGTCATCGCGCTTTACGCCGCCGCCGGCTTGCTGGGCGCCATGGTCTTCTTCCCCATCGTGGTGGCGCCCACCGTGTTCTCCTCCCTGCCCGCCGAGACCGCAGGCCGCTTCCTGCGCGCGCTGTTCCCGGCCTATTACGCCTTCGTGGCGGCGAGCGCCGGGCTATGCGCCGTCGCGCTGATGCTGATCGGAGAGTCCTGGTCCATCGCGGGCTGGGCGATCGCCCTCTCCACGCTGGGCGTGCGGCAGGTCCTGGTCCCGCAGATCAACGCCTGGCGCGACGCGGAGCTGGAAGGCGAAGCCGGCGCCAAGGAGAAGTTCGACACCGGCCACAAGATCAGCGTCCTGATCAATCTGGTGCAGATCCTCCTGGCTGTCGGTCTGGTCTACGTGGCCGGTACGCTGTGATCGGAGCGCCAGAGCAGGCTTGAATCCCCGTAGGAGAAGAACCGGTAGCCCGACGCCACGGCGTGCGCGTAGGCGGCGTGCATGGTCTCGAACCCCGCCAGCGCGCAAACCAGCATGAAGAGCGTCGATTTCGGCAGGTGGAAATTGGTCATCAGGCCGTCCACCACCCGGAAGCGATAGCCGGGCGTAATGAAGATGTCGGTCTCGCGCGCCTCGGCCCGCACCGTCCCGTCCGGGTCGGCCGCGCTTTCCAGCGTCCTCAGCGAGGTGGTCCCCACCGCGATCACCCGCCCGCCGGCTTCGCGCGCCGCGTTGATCGCGGCGGCGGTCTCCTTGCTCAAGCTGTACCATTCGGCGTGCATCCGGTGCTCGTCGAGAGTCTCCGTCTTCACCGGAAGGAAGGTGCCGGCTCCCACATGGAGCGTAAGCCGGGCCTGCTTGACCCCGCGCGCCTCCAGCGCCGCCAGAAGACGGTCGGTGAAGTGCAGGCCCGCCGTTGGCGCCGCCACCGAGCCGGCCTTGTCCGGCGCGGCGTAGATGGTCTGGTAGTCTTCAAGATCGGCCATGTCGGCGGCCCGCTTCGACGCGATATAGGGCGGCAACGGCGGCGCCCCGGCGGCCACGATCGCCGCATCCAGCGCCACGCCGGAGCGGTCGAAGACCAGCACGATCTCGCCGCCGTCGCGCTTTTCAGACACCTCGGCAGTCAGCCCGCCGTCAAAGCGCACCGCGTCGCCCTCCCTTAACCGCTTGGCCGGACGGGCGAAGGCCCGCCAGACCGCCTCGCCGTCACGCTTGTGCAGATTGATCTCGATGGAGGCGTCGCCGCCGCCTCCCTGGGCGCGGGCGGGCCGCACGCCGGTCAGCGCCGCGGGAATCACCCGTGTGTCGTTGAACACCAGCAGGTCGCCGGGCTGGAGCAGCTCCGGCAGGTCCAGCACGCCCCGGTCCTCCAGACCGCCCTCCTTCACATGAAGCAGGCGCGCGGAATCCCGCGGCCGCGCCGGGCGCAGCGCGATACGGTCTTCTGGCAGGGCGAAATCAAAATCAGAGAGTTTCATGGCGAGCCGATTAGCTGCGGGCGCGCCGGGGAGCAAGGCTGACGGGCCGCCAAGCCCCCTTCCCCGGCCGCCGCGGCGCGCTTAAGCTCCGACGATGCGGGTCATCGTTCTTTTTTTCGCCATTGCAGGCGCTCTCGGCGCGGCCGGGCTGAGCCTGGCCGGCGCGGTCTCTGTGCGCGCGGACATTTTCAACATCGTCTGGCCGATTCCCCTTGGAGCGGGGGCTGTCACGCTGGCGATCCTGTTCGCCGTGCGGAGCCCGCGCTGGCGCGTGGCGCGCGGGCTCGCGCTGATCTGCGCCGCCGGCCTGATCCTCACCGCAACGCCCTGGCGCATGCTGGCGCCTCCGGGGCAGGACGGCGCGGCCGACCTGGTCGTGACCAGCTTCAACGCCTGGGTCTCCAACACCAGCCCCGACGCCGCCGAGGCGATGCTGAGGCGCACCCGCGCAGACATCATCGCCCTGCAGGAGGTGCGCGGCCGCGCCGGAGATATGCCGGCGCGCTTGGCGGACGCCTACCCGTTCGCCGCTGTTTGCCCCTGGGGCGCCGCGCTGATCTCCAGACATCCGTTCGAGGACACCGGCTGCTCCAATCTGCTCCCCGCCGCCTGGGGCCGCATCCGCAAGGACGGACGGGCGGTGACCGTGGCGAGCATCCATCTGGCCAGGCCCTCCGCGGCGTCCTGGTATCGCGGCCATGCGGCCGCCCTGGACGCACTGACAGAGGCGCTGGAGACGCCGCTGGTGCTGGCCGGCGATTTCAACACCGGCGAAGGCGGGTTTCTCATGGCGGAGCTGGAGCGTGATCTGGCGCCGCTGACCCGGATCACGCACGGACTGCGCACCTGGCCGTCAGGGCGGCATTCTCCAACGCCGCTTCTGGGCATCGACCATGTCTGGCTAAGCGAAGGGCTGGCGCCCGCCTCCGTGACCGTAGGCCCGCACGCCGGCTCCGACCACCGGTCCGTGACGGCGGGTGTGATATTCGAGCAAAGCGACTAGCGCGCCGCTTGGCGGACATGAAAAGGACGCTCCGCCGCACGGCGAAGCGCCCCTTCAATTTCACGCCCAGGGAAGCAGGGACTACGCCACCACAGCCTTGTGGATCTTGCCAGGGCTGCGAGGCGGCTCGCCTTTCGGCAGGGCGTCCACATGCTCCATGCCGTCGGTCACTTCGCCCCAGACGGTGTACTGGCCGTCGAGGAAATTCACCGCGTCCAGGCAGATGAAGAACTGGCAGTCGGCCGAGTCCGGATCGTTGGTGCGCGCCATGGAGCAGGCGCCGCGCTCGTGGGGCGCGTCGTTGAATTCCGCCTCGATCTTCTTGCCGGTGCCGCCGGTGCCGCGCCCGTCCGGGCAGCCGCCCTGGGCGACGAAGCCGTCGATGACGCGGTGGAAGACCAGCCCGTCATAAAAGCCGTCTTTCGTCAGTTCGGTGATGCGCGCGACATGCTTGGGCGCCAGATCAGGGCGCAGCTTGATGGTCACATCGCCCCCGTCGAGGGTGAGCACGAGGGTGTCGGCCATGGATCTTCTCCAGTTTCGTGAAAGCTATTGCGAGACGCGCACCGGCACGTCGATCTCGCAGACGTCGGGCTGGCCGCCCTCCGCCTGGCTGAGAGCGGTGAGATAGTCGGCGAAGGCCTGCGACCCAGTGTCCATAACCTCCACGGTCGGGCGCTCGCCCGCGGGCAGGTCGCTCGCAACGGTGATGTCCTCGATGAAGGAGGGTGAGAAACCGGGCGTCTCGCCCAGCGTGCCTTCCTCCAGCGCATAAACGGTCTCAAGACCGTCGCGGACCTTGCCCCAGACGGTGTATTGCGCGTTCAGGTGCTCGGCCTGGCCGCGCACGATGTAGAACTGGGCGTTCGCCGAGTCGGGATCGGCGGTGCGCGCCATGGCGGCCGCGCCGTCGCAGTGCAGAAGCCAGGAGTTGACGCGCCCGTCACCCATGATCGCGGCGGCCGCGGCCGCCTGGGTGCTGGCGGGAAAGCCGTTCCAGAACCCGGCCTGCACGACGCTGCGATCGGAGCGCGGATTGACCACGCGCTCCTGGATCTCGGTGAGTTCGATCTCGGACGGATCGCGGCGGATGGTGAATTCGGCGCCGAGAGGCGCGGTGGGCGCGTCCACGGACGGATTGTCCAGCGCGCCGCCGCCCTGGGCCATGAAACCGTCGAGAACCCGGTGCCACACCTTGAAGTCATACCAGTCGCTGCGGGCCAGCTCGCGCATGCGCGCGGTGTGGGCGGGGGCGAACGCGTCCGCCAGCTCCACCCAGACGACGCCCTCGGTGGTGGTGATGCGCAGCAGGTTTTCAGGATCCACCGCGCGCCAGGCGCTTTCAGGCGCGGTCTCAACCGCGGCGGCCAGCGGGTCCGGCCCGGCGTCCGCGTCCTGGGCGGCCATGCCGCCTTCGAGCGCATCCGCTTCGGCGGTGGTCACCGCAGCGGTTTCCGCAGAGCCCTGCGCGGAGGCCTCGGCGTCCGTTCCAGCGTCGGCGCAGGCGGAGACCGACAAGGCGAGGCCGGAGGCGCAGGCGGTGAGAAGCGTAGAGAAGGAGCGGGTCATCTGACGAATTTCTCCAACAGGCGCGCCTTCACGATGGGCGGCACGAAAGGATCGATGTTTCCGCCCAGGCGGGCGATCTCCTTCACGAGGCGCGAGGCGATCGCCTGATGGCGCGGATCGGCCATCAAAAACACGGTCTCGATGTCTGAATTGAGGCGCTGGTTCATGCCCACCATCTGGAATTCATACTCGAAATCCGACACGGCGCGCAGGCCGCGAATGATCGCGTTGGCGCCCACTTCTTCGGCGAAGTGCATCAACAGCCCCTCGAACGGGCGCACCTCGATCTCGGTGCCGTCGGCCACGCTCTCGGCGAGCTCGCGGGCCATGACCACGCGTTCCTCAATCGAGAAAAGCGGCCCCTTGGAGGTGTTCAGCGCCACTCCGATCACCAGCTTGTCGTAAAGCTTCACGGCCCGGCCGATGATGTCGAGATGGCCGTTGGTGATCGGATCGAACGTTCCTGGATAAAGCGCGACGCGCGTCTTCATGGCTCACCCCTCCCCGGGCGCCTCTCCATCCCCGCCCGAGGGCGTGTCAGGTGTTTCAGGCGCATCAGGCGCGTCGGGGCCGAGCCCCTCGCCGTCCTCGCCCGCATCGTCGTCGCTTTCCGCGACCCGGACCACCGAGACCACCTTTTCGCCCTCGCCGAGGCGGATCAGGCGCACGCCCTTGGTGGCGCGTGCGGCGATGCGCACGGTGTCGACGGGGAAGCGGATCAGCTGGCCGGCGTCAGTCACCGCCATCACCGTATCGGTGTCGGCCACGGTGAAGCAGGCGGACAGCGGTTCAGGGAAGCGCTTGTCCTTGGTCCAGACGCCCTGGCCGCCCCGGCCCTGGCGGAAATACTCGTAGGAGATAACCCGCTTGCCGAGTCCGGATTCGGCCACCGTGAGCAGAAGCTCTTCATTGGCCTTCATCTCCAGGAAGCGGATATTGGACAGATCGACCTCTTCCTCGCCCTCGGCGGCGTCCAGATCGTCCTCGACCGCATCCAGCTCTTCATCGGTGTCGCTGCGCAGCTCTTCACGGCGGCGTTTGATATAGGCGCGCACTTCGGCGCGACTCACCTCCAGCGCGTTCAGCACCGCCATGGAGATCAGCGTGTCGCCTTTCTCCATGCGAATGCCGCGAACGCCGGTGGAGTTGCGGCTGGCGAACACCCGCACGTCGGTGACGGGGAAGCGGATCGCCTTGCCCTTGGCCGTGACCAGAAGCACGTCCTGATCGTGACGGCACAGGCGCACGTCGAGGATGCGGCCAACCTCCTCATCCAGCTTCATGGCGATCTTGCCGTTGCGGTTCACCTGAACGAAATCGGACAGCTTGTTGCGCCGCACCGTGCCGTTGGTGGTGGCGAACATGACGTCGTAATCGCCCCAGCTGTCCTCGTCCTCGGGCAGCGCCATCACCGAAGTGATCCAGGCGCCCTCGCCAAGGCTCGGCAGCAGGTTGGTGAGATACTTGCCCTTGGTGTTGGGCGCGCCCACCGGCAGGCGCCAGGTCTTGGTCTTGTAGACCATGCCGTCGGAGGTGAAGAACAGGAGCGGCGCGTGGGTCGAGGCGACGAACAGCGTCGCGACGAAATCCTCGTCCTTCATGGCCATGCCCGCCCGGCCGCGGCCGCCGCGATGCTGGGCGCGATAGGTGGAGAGCGGCGTGCGCTTCACATAGCCGCCATGGGTGAGAGTCACGACCATGTCCTCGCGCGGGATCAGGTCTTCGTCCTCCATCTCCAGCTCGCCCTCGACGATGATGGAGCGGCGCGCCACGCCGAATTTTTCCTTGGAGTCCTCCAACTCGCCGCGAATGATCTCGCGGATGCGCGTCGGGCTGCGCAGGATCTCCAGATAGTCGGCGATCTGCTCGGCCAGCTTGGCCGCCTCGTCGCCGATCTCGTCGCGGCCCAGCGCCGTCAGGCGGTTGAGGCGCAGATCGAGAATGGCCTTCGCCTGTTCTTCGGTGAGCCGGATGACATTGCCGTCGCGGATCACCGAGCGCGGATCGGCCACCAGCTCCACCAGCGAAGACACGTCGGAGGCGGGCCAGGCGCGTTCCTTCAGCTGCTCGCGCGCGGTGGCGGGATCGGGCGCGGCGCGGATCAGGCGGATGATCTCGTCGATATTGGCCACCGCCACCGCGAGACCGATCAGGACGTGGGCCCGGTCGCGGGCCTTCCTGAGATCGAATTTCGTACGGCGAACAACGACTTCCTTGCGAAACGCGATGAAGGTTTCAAGGAAGGTGCGCAGGCCCGCCTGCTGCGGGCGCCCGCCGATGAGGGCGAGCATGTTGACCCCGAAACTGGTCTGCAGCGGGCTCCAGCGGAACAGCTGGTTCAGGATGACGTCGGCGTTGGCGTCCTTCTTCAGCTCCACCACCACCCGCATGCCGGTGCGATCGGATTCGTCGCGCAGATCGGAAATGCCCTCGATGCGCTTCTCGCGCACCAGATCGGCGATCTTCTCCACCATGGTGGCCTTGTTCACCTGGTAGGGAATCTCGTGGATGATGATCGCCTCTTTGCCTTGGCGCACCGTCTCAACGCTGGTCTTGCCGCGCACCAGAACCGAGCCGCGGCCCTCCATCAGCGCCTTGCGCGCGCCGGAGCGGCCGATGATCTCGCCGCCGGTGGGAAAGTCGGGCGCCGGCACGAATTCCAGCAGTTCCGCATCGGTGACGGAGGGATCGTCCAGCAGCGCCAGCGTCGCGTCCACGACCTCGTTCAGGTTATGGGGCGGGATGTTGGTAGCCATGCCCACCGCGATGCCGCCGGCGCCGTTGACCAGAAGATTGGGATAGCGCGCCGGCAGGACGACCGGCTCGTGCTCCGAGCCGTCATAGTTGTCCTGGTAATTGACCGTATCCTTGTCGATATCGGCCAGCAGCGCCTCGGCCGGCTTGTCCATGCGGATTTCGGTGTAACGCATGGCGGCCGGCGGATCGCCGTCCACCGAGCCGAAATTGCCCTGCCCGTCCAGAAGCTTCAGCCCCATGGAGAAGTCCTGGGCCATCCGCGCCAGCGCGTCATAGACCGCGCTGTCGCCGTGGGGGTGATACTTACCGATCACGTCGCCGACGACGCGCGCCGATTTGCGGTACGCCTTGTCGTTCGTGTAGCCCTGCTCGTGCATCGACCACAGGATCCGCCGGTGCACCGGCTTCAGCCCGTCGCGCGCATCAGGAATGGCGCGGCTGACGATCACGCTCATGGCGTAATCGAGATAGCTGCGCTTCATCTCGTCTTCGATGAACACCATCGACCCGCCCGGGGCCGACAGGGAGGGCTCTTCTTTCATCGGATCTTCAGGAGGCAGATCGCTCAAAACCGTCTTGTCCGTCACTGGCGCGCGGCGCTCGGATTCGAGCGCCGGTCCGCGCATGTCTAAGGCGGGCCCGGCCCCGCGGAATCACGCGCGACCGGCTGTCACACCGGTGTAGCAAGCCGGACGGGAGGCGGCAAACGGTGCGGGCTGTGAGGTGTGGAGAAGGGGTGCGGGGGAACCCCCATTCGAACCGGCCCTCTCGTCAATGCGTTGAGGCGTGATAGGTTCGCCGCTGAACCGCAACGCAACGGAGTCCGCCCATGACCCTCCTCAAACTCTTTACCGCCGCGTCCGCCGCCACCCTGCTCACCGCCCTGCCCGCCTGCGCGGAGAGCGCCGAGACCGGCGCGCAGAACGCCGCCTCCGACACCGAAACCGGGAACACGCAGCCTCAGGACGCCGCCATGCAGACGGAGCCGGAGATGAACGCGGACACGGTCAGCGAGGCGGTCTCCACGATCATCAACCGCGACCGCGAGGAGGTCGGCACGGCCACGTTCCGGCAGGGTCCAGACGGCGTCGTGGTCACCATCGAGGCCGATCTCGGCGAGGGAAGCGGCGCCTGGCACGGCGCCCACCTGCACCAGGTCGGCGACTGTTCCAATGAAGACTTCACCAGTTCCGGCGGGCATATCAACACCCTGGACAACGCCCACGGCTTCCTGAACGCCGACGGTCCCGACAACGCCGACCTGCCTAATGTCTGGCTCCATTCAGACGGCACGATGCGCGCCCAGGCCTACACCACCCTTGTCTCGGTGGACGGCCAGACCGATGCGCCGTCCCTGCTGGACAGTGACGGCAGCGCCCTGGTCATCCACGAAAATCGCGATGACATGGAGAGCCAACCCATTGGCGGAGCGGGGTCCCGCATCCTGTGCGCCGTCATCGAGAGCGGCGCACAGTGAGGACCTCGGGCGGGGCTTACTCACGCCGGGCGGTGCTGACGGGCGCAGGCGCAAGCCTCGCCCTCGCCGCCTGCGCTCGGGGCCAGGATGCTGAAGAACAAGCTCTGGCGCCGGGCTGGACCAGCGGGCCGGATCTGCCGATCCGGGTGCAGGAAATCTATCCCGCGGTCCTGTCCGGCGCGATCTACTTGGCGGGGGGATTGTCGCCCGACGCCGGAAGCGGCCCGATGGGAATATCGGACCGCGTCTTCGCCCTGGCGCCGGGCTCCCGGGCGTGGCGCGAGCGCGCGCGCTTGCCCCTGCCGATCCACCACCCCAACCTCGCGGCGCTAGAGGGCTATCTCTACGCAGTGGGCGGATTCACCGCCGAAAACGGCGGCGCCTGGTCCATGAGCCGGGCGGTGCGCCTGTATGATGAAAGCCGGGACCGGTGGTCGTCCGGGCCGGACATGCCCCACCCCTACGCCGAGACCGTGGCCGCCGAGTTGAACGGGCGGCTTCATGTGGTCACCGGACGGCGTCCCGCCGGCGGCGCGAACCGCCAATGGTCCGACCATGCCGACACCAACGCCCATATCATGCTCGACTCGGCGACCGGAGAATGGCTCACCGCACCGCCCGCGCCCACGGCGCGCAACTCGGCGGCGGGCGCAGTCCTGGCCGGCAAGCTGCATGTGGTGGGCGGACGCACCGTCACCGGCGGCAATACGCCGGTCCACGAAGTGTACGATCCGTCCGGCGAGCGCTGGGACACTCTGGCGCCTCTGCCCGAGCCGGCCGAGGGCCCGCGCGGCGCCGGCGGACTCGCCGCCGCGGCGCTGGGCGACGCGCTCTATGTGTTCGGCGGGGAGTGGTTCGATAACTCCGGCGGCGGTGTGTACCGTCAGGTCTGGGCCTATGACGCGGCCGAGGACCGCTGGCGTGACGCCGGCGCCATGCCGACGCCCCGCCACGGCCTCGGCGCCGTCACTCGCGACGACGCCATCTACACGATCGCGGGCGCCGCGCGCGCTGGCGGCAATGAGACGAGTGCGGCGGTGGAAGTGTACAGGCCGTGACAGGTATTCCCCAATTATGATCGAAGTTTCAAAGTTCGATTGGCAATGGGGAGCAAGAAAATAGCGATCGTCTGTAAAAGCAACGCCATATTGGCCCCAGTTATGAAATCTGTTTCGCGATGTGACAAAAGTTTCATCGGCCCCAAAAGGACCGCAACGTAAATATGCATGGCGGCGATTAAACTGAGAGTTCCTCCTATCAGAAGAACTTCTGATTTAAACATCTTGCTCCAATTTAACAAAAGAGAAATCACTAATAACACACAAAGAAAAAACTGCGCTGCATACCACGGAGCCTCGGCGGCGGGCTTGAATGCGGGAGCGGCGGCTACAGCCGCGAAATAAAATAGGTTCGGAAGCGCAAGCGCGAAAACACAAGCAATGTCAAAACGTCTCATACCGATCACCCTTTGATAGGCGTCCCCGCACTTCTTCGCACGGGGACACCTCTCTGTTCAGCCTCGCTTTTTCGTGAGATCGTTATTCATTTCCATGCATAACATACCGGCTGTACCTCCGGCCGTCCCAAGCGCTGCGCCTCCAACAATCCCGACTAGCGCGCCGACTGGACCGCCAATGAAAAAGCCCGCGATTCCCGCGCCAAGCACGCCTGTGAGTCCGAGGCCTGCGCCCATAGCTCCACATTGCAGGTCGGTCATCTGACCCTGAGCCGCAGGCCGAGCACCGCCAACAAAATTGATCTCTTCGGTGGTAAGTTCTCTCACTACTCCCTCCCATAAAAGCGCTAGCAGACCTAACAGATGCTACCTACATAAAATTTTTGTTGAGCGCAATCGCCTTTAAGGTATGAAGACACACGCTCCAATTGCAGCCTAAAATCTCGGGTCCGCCCGCCTTCACCAGGGCGGCGCGCGCGAGGCGTTCGCGCAAGGCGCCGTCGCCGGTCTCCCAGTCGAGATCCACCTTTACGGCGAACAGCCAGGTTGCGGCCGTATCGCCCTCTCCGGCCTCCAGCCAGCCCACGAACCAGCCATGGTTCGGCGCGTCCCGGATCGCCCAGCCGGTCTTGGCGTAAAGGGCCCACGGCGCTTCGCGCGCCTCATTTTCATCATGGAGCATGATGTCGATGACGGCCTCCTGCACCTCCGGCCGGAACGGCAGATCCCGCACGTCGAGGCGCTGCAGGAAGTCCACCTGATCGCGTGCGGAAATCCCCAGCGGACCTTCGAGCCAGAACAGGGCGGCGTCATCCGGGCCGCCGATCTCACCGTTTTCGTACTCCAGCCGGGACACCAGCTCGCCCATACGGTCATGGCCGAAATGGCGCGCCCAATGCTGGAACGCCCACACCGCGGACCGGCGAAACGCCGTGGCGAGGCTCTGATCCTGATCCCAGCCTGGCGAGCGCTCCACCGCGTCCCAGGCGAGCCGGTCGGCATAGGGATCGGCGACGATCCCGGTCTCCAGCAAGATCCGGGAGTTGGGGATCTTGAAGGTGGAGGCTGGCAGCATGCGCCGCTCCACCCGCTCGCCGCCGCCGGTCCATTCGGCGCCGTCGGAGCGGCGCCGGATCAGGATCGCCCCGGTGGCGCTTTCCACGGCGAGGACGGGGTCGAGCGAGGTCGGGCCGGGCGAGGTTTGCGCCGTTACAGGCGCCGCAAGACAAAACGCAGCCAGCGCCGCGGCGAGCAGGTAGGTCATAAAGATCCTCCCAAATCCCGGCACGAGGCGAGGATCGAAAAGAAAAACGGCGCCTGAAAGGCGCCGTTTGACTATCCTTCAGAAGAGAGGACCGGCCTCAGAACGGAATATCGTCATCCAGCGTGTCGGAGGAGAAGTCCTCGCGGGGGCGGTCATTGGACCGGCCGCCGCCGCCCTGCCCCCCACCCGAGCTTCCGCCATACGACCCGCCGCCGGAGCGGTCCTCCATCTGGTCATAGCCGCCGCTGCGGCCGCCGCCATCGCCCTTGGAGTCCAGCATCTGCATCTCGCCGCGGAACTTCGCCAGCACGATCTCGGTCATGTAGCGGTCCTGGCCGTTCTGGTCCTGCCATTTACGGGTCTGGAGCGAGCCTTCCAGATACACCTTCATGCCCTTCTTCAGATAATTCTCGGCCACCTTGCTGAGATTATCGTTGAAGATCACCACATTGTGCCACTCGGTCTTTTCGCGGCGCTCGCCGGTCTGGCGGTCGCGCCAGGTTTCCGACGTGGCGACGGGGAATTTGGCCATCTTGTCGCCGGACGGCATGGCCTTGATCTCCGGGTCGGCGCCCAGATTTCCGACGATGATCACCTTGTTGATGCTTCCGGCCATGGCGCCACTCTCCCGATTGCGTCGCTGCGCAATTTTGTTCACATTCTGTTCCACCGGTCAACACCGGCGCGATTCGAGCGTTAACGAACACTACCGCGCGCGGCCTGTCCACGCCGCCCGCAGCATGCTCCACAGCTTTATGGTGGCGGGGGCCGGCGCGGGACCCTAGTTAAGAGCCGATTAGTTTGAAGGACGGATTTGATCCATGGGCGAACCGCTGAAATCGATTTCGGTGCGCGGCGCGCGCGAGCATAACCTCAAGGGCGTCAACGTCGATCTGCCGCGCGACAAGCTGATTGTCTTCACGGGGCTGTCCGGGTCAGGCAAGAGCTCGCTCGCCTTCGACACGATCTACGCCGAGGGCCAGCGCCGTTATGTGGAGAGCCTGTCCGCCTACGCCCGCCAGTTCCTGGAGCTGATGAGCAAGCCGGACATGGACTCCATCGAGGGACTCTCCCCGGCGATCTCCATCGAGCAGAAGACCACCTCGAAAAACCCGCGCTCCACCGTGGGCACGGTCACCGAAATCTACGATTACATGCGGCTTTTGTGGGCGCGCGTGGGCGTGCCCTATTCGCCGGCCACCGGCGAGCCGATCAGCGCCCAGACCGTCTCGCAGATGGTCGACCGCCTCACCGCTCTGGAAGACGGCGCACGGCTCTATTTGCTCGCCCCCATCGTGCGCGGCCGCAAAGGCGAATACCGCAAGGAATTCGCCGATCTGCAGAAACAGGGCTTCCAGCGGGTGAAGGTCAACGGCGCTTTCTACGAGATCGAGGAGGCTCCCGAACTCGACAAGAAATACAAGCACGATATCGACGTCGTGGTGGACCGGGTGGTGATCAAGGGGGGGCTGGAGCAGCGCCTCGCCGACAGTCTCGAGACCGCCCTGCGCCTGGCCGACGGGCTCGCCATCGCGGAGTTCGCGTCGGATTCCGGCGACTATCAAAAGCACGACCGCGTCGTGTTCTCGGAGAAATTCGCGTGTCCGGTCAGCGGCTTCACCATTGAGGAGATCGAGCCGCGCCTGTTCTCCTTCAACAATCCCCACGGCGCCTGCCCGGCCTGTGACGGGCTGGGGGCCAATCTGAAATTCGACGAACATCTGGTGGTGCCGGACCGCGACAAGTCGCTCTATGACGGCGCGGTGGCGCCGTGGGCGCGCGGCACGTCGAAACTGTATCAGCAGACGCTGCAGGCGCTCGCCGACCATTACGGCGCCTCGATGTTCACGCCCTGGCGCGACCTGCCGGCGAAGTTCAAGCGCACCGTGCTGGACGGCACCAAGGAGAAGATCAAGTTCACCTATGAGGACGGGCTGCGCCAGTTCTCCACCACCAAGACTTTCGAGGGCGTGATCCCGAACCTATCGCGGCGCTGGCGCGAGACCGATTCAAGCTGGGTGCGCGAGGACCTGCAGCGCTTCCAGTCCGCCCAGCCCTGCGAGACCTGCGGCGGGAAGCGCCTGAAGCCGGAAGCGCTGGCGGTGAAGCTCGCCCAGTGCGACATCTCCGAGGCCGGCGAGCGCTCCATCCGCGAGGCCCGCGACTGGTTCGACACGGTGGAGGCCACCCTGTCGCCGAAGGATCAGGAGATCGCCCGGAGAATCCTGAAGGAAATCCGCGACCGGCTGAAATTCCTCGTGGATGTGGGACTCGACTATCTGTCGCTCAGCCGCGCCTCCGGCACGCTGTCGGGCGGGGAAAGTCAGCGCATTCGCCTCGCCTCCCAGATCGGGTCTGGCCTGACCGGCGTGCTCTACGTGCTCGACGAGCCGTCCATCGGCCTGCACCAGCGCGACAATACCCGCCTGCTGGACTCCCTGCGGGGCCTGCGCGATCTGGGCAATACCGTGATCGTCGTGGAGCACGATGAAGAGGCCATCGAGACGGCGGACTATGTGGTCGATCTCGGCCCCGCCGCGGGCGTCCATGGCGGCGAGATCGTCGCCGAGGGCACGCCGCAACAGATCGCCGCCAACCCCAAATCCCTCACCGGCCAGTACATGTCCGGAACGCGCATGGTCCCCCTGCCGGAAAAGCGCCGGAAGGTGAACTTAAAGCGCGCCGTCACTGTGAAGGGCGCCACCGGAAACAATCTGAAAAACGTCGACGCCGCTTTCCCCCTGGGCGTGATGACCTGCGTCACCGGCGTGTCGGGAGGCGGCAAGTCCACCCTCACCATCGAGACCCTGTACAAGGCCGCCGCGCGCCGCCTCTCCGGCGCCAATAATGTGCCGGCCGAGCACGAAACGGTGGAGGGGCTCGAGCAGCTCGACAAGATCATCGATATCGACCAGTCGCCCATCGGGCGCACGCCGCGCTCCAACCCGGCCACCTATACCGGCGCCTTCACCCCCATCCGCGAATGGTTCGCCTCCCTGCCCGAGGCCCAGACCCGCGGCTACAAGCCGGGCCGCTTCTCCTTCAACGTAAAGGGCGGGCGCTGCGAGGCCTGCCAGGGCGACGGAGTGGTGAAGATCGAGATGCACTTCCTGCCCGACGTCTATGTCGAGTGCGATGTCTGCCACGGCAAGCGCTTCAACCGCGAGACGCTTGAGGTGACGTTCAAGGGCAAGTCCATCGCCGACGTGCTGGACATGACCGTCGAGGAGGCCGCCGACTTCTTCAAGGCGGTGCCATCGGTGCGCGACAAGATGGAGACCCTGAAGCAGGTGGGCCTCGGCTATGTGAAAGTGGGCCAGCCCGCCACCCAGCTCTCCGGCGGTGAAGCCCAGCGGGTGAAGCTCTCCAAGGAACTGGCGCGGCGCGCCACCGGCAAGACGCTCTATATCCTGGACGAACCCACCACCGGCCTGCATTTCGAGGACGTGAGAAAGCTGCTGGAAGTGCTCCACGAGCTGGTGGACGCCGGCAACACCGTGGTGGTGATCGAGCATAATCTCGACGTCATCAAGACCGCCGACTGGCTCATCGATCTCGGCCCCGAAGGCGGATCCGGGGGCGGCGAAATCGTCGCCTGCGGCACGCCGGAGGATGTGGGCGAGGTGGAAGCCAGCTGGACCGGCCGCTATCTCAAACCGCTGCTGAAACGGGACCGGGCGCGGCAGGCGAAGCTGGCGGGTTAGCGGCGCCGCGCCTGCATGTCACGACGCCCGCACCATTGTGTTCAGAAGCCAATGCAGCGCGCAGAGTAAAGCGACGCTTACTATGAGCCAGTCATGACGCTTGATGATCCAGAGCTTTGTGTAAACGGCCAAGGTAATTGCGTGGAAGACGAAACCCGACACATACTCACCGGCAATGTAGAGCGCGTCGGCCGCCAGAACTCCCGCCGCGCTTAATTGCGGGAACACCTCGCTTGCGTGGGGCACGAACAGCCAGTTGACCGCCTCCACCGAGGCCAGGGACGCTCCGAAACCTACGGCGACGGAACGGACCCCGTCATTCTTGAAACGGTGCGCCACGAAAGCCTTGGAGGCTTCCTCCGCGACTGCGACGAGCGCCATGCCTAGCGCGACAGGCAATGAGGCGGCCAATAGCGTCGGAAGAAAAAGAACTACGGCAAAGATAATAACGCCAAGAAATAAAATTTGTAAAAAATTTGATAAGCTGTTCTGAAATAAACTAAGTGCAATAGAATTAAAAGTTAATAACAATATTGCAAATAAAACAAAACCCATAATGATACTGATTTACAATCAATAGATTACTGAAAAGGCGGGGCCCGCTTGAAGACCCCGCCCCAAATCCACTTAATTTTTCCAGTCTGAAATTGAGCCGCCAGCTGCACGATGAGCAAGAATTGCATTTCCGTGCTGCTCGCCGGCCCATGCAGCCGCCTGGCCAATGCTAGACCCGTTTGACTTCACTGTATCGTAGAAAGCGCCTTGGGCAATTGATTGCCCGACCCATCGGGCAACTGAAAAGACAATGGAGCGAACCCCGCCACTTACGTCATCCACTTCATTTTCTGTAAGCTCACGAACTTCCATGATGTTTACACCTTTCGATTTTCACAAGATAAAGACGTTCGCAAGCGCCGTACTGACGCAAATATGAGTATTTTCGAAAAGCTTTATTGCGTCAACCAAAAATAGTCTTATTTCATGAGTCCACGGTATAAATTTTTCTTATAACACTTTGCGTTGCAGGATAATTCTGGGACGAAATGAATGCGCATCAGGCTCTTGGACGGCGTGCCGGTTTTTTCGGCCAGGATCTCAAACCCAATGGTCGCTTTAATATAGTCGCGCAGCACCGATTTCCCGGTGGCGAGATCACCCTCGAACATCAGCTCGAGCGCTTCGATGAACAGAGCGGCGCGAAACGCGGGATCCGCCTCGGCCCGCGCTTTGACAGTCTCTCTGAAATCGCGTGTAAGCGGCTCTCGGTTCAAGATCGCCCCTCGCTCTCACACCCCCGCCGGAACAGGGTCCCGTACAGCTGGCGGGGTAGCGGCCTCAGTCTCCGCCAGGATCAGCGCGGCGTGGGCCGCCGCGCCCCGCGCCATGATCCAGACCGCGCTGGCGCCGAGCGCCGTCCAGGCGAGCACAAGCCAGTCAACGCCTGACAGCGGAGCCGTAAGCGCCCAGTTGTAGAGGACGTCGATCCGGGCGCCGAAGCTTTGATAATCAGCCGCAAGACCCGCGATCTGGAACAGTCCGCCCGCGACAAGGAAGGCGATCAGAAGTGTCGCCGCAATCACCGCGCCGGCCGCCGCCGCCCGGCCCCAGATCCGCCCCGACACCGCCAGATCATCCAACGGCGCCAGGCGCTTGAGATGGATGGTGGAGGCGAGCGCGATCAGGAAGCGCGGGAACAGCATGACGGCGCCGGCGAAAAAGGTCAGCGCGGGCGCCCAGCCAAGATCAATCCCCGGATCAAGAACCTCCACGACAAACGCCATCGGAGCGGCGATCAGGGCGATGACCAGGAGCAGTGTCGCCGCCGCGATGAATCCGGCGCCGAGAAGGCGCCCCTCGTCGCCGCCGACCCGGAACGGCGCCCAGGGCCGCGCTTCGGGCTCGCCGGTGAAGAAGCCCAACCAGGCCGCCTCCGACACCACGCGGCGCGCGAACACGGCGAGCAGAAACAGTCCGCCCGCAATATCGCGGGCTTCGCCGGTCTGCGCGCTCGTCACGAAATACGCGCCGATCAGGATCAGGATGAGCGCCGTGGCGCCGTCCCAACCGAACAGCCACGCCGCCCGGCACGGCGCCTGCCGGATCCGGGCGAAGCCGTGGTTCAGCGCGGCGCCGACCGTGAAACTGGACGGCGCAAGAGTGGAGAGATGTGCGGGGCTCGACATGATCCCATCGTGTTGCGGCGTGGCTTCACTTTCTCCAAAACAGAGCGCCCACGCAACCCCCGATAAGATCACGGCGCTGCCGCCCCACTGCCTAGAACACCCACATCACCACAAAGACGCTGCCGCCGATCACCGCCGCAGCGGCCAGAACGCCCAGCGCCACCAGCAGACCATCATGGGCCGTGAGGCCGAGCGACAGCAACACCAGCGCAAGCCCCGGCGCCACCACGCCGCCCGGCACGGCGGCGTAGAGCAGCATCAGCACGCCAAGGATCGCGCAGAGCCAGATGACCACCATGGGCCAGGGCTTGGTGAAAGCGAAATTCAACCGCCGGGATAAAAAGCCGTCAACGAAGCGCAGCGTGGGCCGCGCCTTGTTGAGCCCCTTGGCGAAGGTTTCGCGCCTGAAGCTGGCCCTCCGCAAGCGGCCCGGCAGCCACAGCTTCTGCTGGGAAAACGAGGCCTGGATGGCGATGAGAAAGATCAGCAACGCCGTGGCGTAGCTCACCAGCGGCAGCGCGCCGATCACCGGAAAGATCGCGATCAGGGACGGCACGAGGATGAGAGGTCCGTAGGAGCGGTGGGCGAGCCGGGCCAGGATATCATTGACGGTGATCTCTTTTCCTTCGCCGGCTTCCTCGCACAGGCACTGCATGAGGCCTTCCAGCGTGGACTCGTCATCACCGGACTTCGACGACCCTGTCCGGGCGCGCCGCGCCTCGGTCGCGTCGCCGATCGGCTGATTCTCGCCGCCCCCGCCATGGCTCGCGGTCGCGCCCATCCTGTCACCTCTTCGCCGGCCCTGTCCTCAGGCGCGCTTACGCGCACCGCGGGCGATCAGGACAGCCAGGACTGCGCTGATCCCGCCTGCAGCCAACGCCTGAGCGAAGGTTTCAGGTCCCAGCTCCCCGGCCATGCCCGTGGCGCGGGCGAACACCTGGGCGAAGGCGGCCTTGGCGCCCAGCGACGGATCCTCGAAGAGCAGCGCCAGGGTGGGCGCCCCGACCGCGGCGGCGTTGAAGGCGCCATGGGCGGCCACCGCCTCCCAGATCGAGCGCGTCAAGACGCACAGAAGCGCGAAGGCGAGCCCGGTCATACCCAACCCCAGCAGCGCCACGAGGCCGAAGGCGAATCCAGAGACGAAGACATGAGCGTGGAACACCATGAACAGCACGCTGGAGGCGACCACCGCAGCGGCGACGCCCCAACGCGCCGCCAGCGTGCTCATCAGCCAGCCGCGAAACACGATCTCCTCGGCCGCGCCCTGGGCGAGAAAGACCGTGCAGCCGAGCAGCACGGCGATGATCGCGCCGACCGGCGGCGCGCCGGACGCAGCGGACAGGTCCGCCGCCTCGCCGGCTTCGGATGCGGCGCCAAGCGCCACAGCCGCGGCGCCGATCGCCAGCACCAGGGCGACGCCGAGGACCAGGCCGAGCAGGTATCGCGGCGCCGCGCCGGGGCCGAGCCCGATCGTGGCCGGCGGGCGTCGCTCGAACGCGCGCATCCATACAAGGGTCAGCGCGCCCCAGACGATGAACTGAACCAGGATCAGCGGCAGCATGAAGGTCAGCGTGTCGTCGGTCATGCGCTGCTGGATCTCGTCCGGCCCGGCGCCGCCGAAAGCGAGGACGCCTGCATAGACGGCCGAACCGACCAGCACCACGGCGCTGGAGACGGCGAAGCCGGCGAAGGTCAGCAACAGGGCCGCCCAGCCCCAGGTGCGCCGCGCGCCCTCGGGCCACGGCGCGTAAAGCGCACGCGTCATTCCGCCTCATCCTCCAGCGCAAGTCGAACGCCGATGGCCCGCGACATCGCCATGACCGGTGTGAAGATCAGATTCGTAACCACAAGCAGGGCGAAAGTGAGCCAGGCGGCGCCCGGATCCCTCACCAGCGGCGCGTAGGCCCTGTACTGCGCGAACGGATCGTCCGGGTTTTCCAGCGCCAGGCGCAGGGCCTCGAAGGGGCCGACAGGCATGAAGGCGAACACCAGAACTGCCGGTATCATCAAGACGACATAGAGGCCTGCAAAGCCCGCCCAGGCGAGCGTCAGCGCGCCCAGCCGGCCGCGGCTGAGCCTCCAGGCGAGCGCCAGATTGATCCGGCGGTTCCTGAACACCAATCCGGGAAAGGCGCTCAATCGCATCTGAACCAGCAAAAGGAACACGAGGAAGGATGCAAAAGCGCCGAGGCCCACGACGATCGCCGGACCGACCCCGCCGAGCGCGGCGACAAGCCCTACGAAAATCCCGCCGGTGAACAGAACTCCGATACAGCCGGCCATGAAAATCGCGAAAACGATCAGAAAGCTCACCAGAAGCCGCCCGTAATCGCCCCAGCCCGGCCACAGGCGCGGCGTCCGGCCAAAAAACAAATCCAGCCACATCGCCTCGATCCAGATCGTCAGGATCAGCATGAACGGATAGACCGCCGTCATCAGCGCGATGGCGCGCAGCATACGGGCGGCCTGCATCTCAACCCCGCCAGACGTCTCCAGCCCGCCCCATCCCATCACCCAGAACATCGCGAAGCTCAGGGCGGCGAACATGAGCGCCTGAAGCCCGGCGAGCCGCAGAAAGTTCACCGGCCGGCTGCGGAAGATGACCCACGCATAGCCCAGAGCCCCAGACGCGGAAAATCGTGCGGAAAGCTCGCCCTCGCTTGGCGTCACGGCTCAGCCCTCGGCCGGCGCGTCGCCCACCGAGCCCGACGGCGCGACCGGCGCGTCGTCATGACTGAGCGGGTCGTTGACATGGCGCACGGCCACATAGGCGCCAGGCCCGTGCCAGAACGCCTCGAACAGAATCTGGAACACGAGTTGGATGGTCACGATCACGCCCAGGGCGATCAGCGCGCCGGGGCGCGCGAACGTGTCGGCCAGGATGGAGAATACGACTGCGGGATCTGCATCGGGATCCAGCGCCGAAAGCGCGCCGATCATATCTGCGGCGACCAGCAGGACGGCGACCTGCTGGACCAGGCTCACGACCACCGTTCCGGCGATATAGATTGCGCAAGCCACCAGATAGACCAGAAACAACCAGGCGGTGATCCGGCTGGTGGCGGCGAACGATCCAAAAAACCGGAACCGGCGTTGCTGTACGCTCATCGCGGGCGCGGCGGCGAATTTGATCGCCAGAATGATCCAGAGGACGATGGCGCCCACGACCACCAGCGCCGACACGGCGGCGCCGCCGATCACGGCGCCCGTGTCGCCTCCGCCGGCTTGCGCCGCAACGGTCGGAGCCACCGCAAAGCCGATCACCACGCCCCAGAACACCGCGTTCAGCAGCATGAAGAGGATGTTCACGCCGAACAGGCGAAGCTCGTCGCCTCCGAGGCGAAACGGTATTCCGCCCGCAACCTCGTCACGGGTCAGCAGGCGCAGCCACGCCCCCTGCGCCAGGAGCAGGGCCAGCAGCCCGCCGAAGACCGCGATCGTCACGCCTGCGGTCAGCGCCGCGGCATGCTGGATGATCTGCAATTCGTCCGGCTCACGGCCCTGGGCGAGGGCCCCGAATATCTCGCCAAAGACCGGCCAGAGGCACGCCAGCGCGGCCGCGTAGACCAGCCCGTAAAGCAGAATCTGCCACAGCGCGATCCAGAGCACCGCGCCGGGGCGCCGTCCCAGCGCCTTGAAAAAGAAGAACACCGCGGATGTGAAACTGAACGCCGGCTTGTCCATGGCTTCCCCCGAAACCGATTGCACATGGCCTGAAGCCTAACCCGGCGCGCGCCTCAGGTCTCGGGGTCGGGAAGCGTTTTTTCGCTTTCTGTGCGATATTTGACGTAGAGCGCACAGAGCGCCGCCGCACACGGTGCGGCCACGAGGCCCAACTTGCCGGCCCCGTATAGCAAGGCTGAGAAAGCCAAGGCCACAGGACTGGTGGAGAGCGTGCTCGCGCCCTCCTCCACAGCGCTTTGCGCCGCTCCAGGCCAGGCGCCGATCAGGGCGTCGCTGATCATGTTGAACCCGGTGAGTACGATGACGCCGGGCGCGGCGGCGAACACCAGCGTAACGGAAATCTCCAGCGCGCGCCGCTTGCCGGAGAACGGCCACGCCGTCAGCACCTGGACCTGGCGCTTGTCGACGGTGGCCGGGTAGGCCAGCGCCAGACGCGCAAAGAACCAGAGACTGAAGCCTATGAAGATAATCGCGGTCAGCCAGATCGCACCCCACTCGCCGGCGTTGAGCAGAGCGAAGGTGTCCACCGCATTCGCCGGCGGCTCGTCATATCCCTGGCGGCTGATCGCCACCATTGTGGCTCCCAGAACGATACAGAACGCCAGAAAGCCCGCTGTCAGCACCACGATGCCGACCAGGACGAACACCAGGAAGGCCGCCCAGACCAGCCGCTTCTCGTCCGGTCCGAATCCAATCGCGGGCGCGTCGCCGTAAAGGGCGGCGCGCCCCCACCCGGCGAGGGCCGCGGCGAAGGCGACGAAGCCCGCGATCATCAGCACCAGCGCTGTCGGCGCGCCCCAGCCGGCGCCTGCGGCCGCATAGGCGGTAGCCACGGTCTGGGCGGAGAAGATGGTCGCGTAGACCAGCGCTCCGGCGAGGACCAGGCGGGCATGCTCCACGGGAAAGCGATAGGCGGCGCGCAGGGCGCGAAGATCCAAGACTGTCATGAGCCGCGAGGTAGCCCGAAACCTCGCGCCCGCCAAGCGACACGGCGCCGCGCCGCAGGGGATGGAGGATTGGAGACTTGCTGGCCGAAGCTCAAGATCCATGACCTTTCAAGCCCGCGCAGCCTGACCGCCGTTGCACAGGGTGTTTGAGCGTTCGGGCCTCAACGCGTATATCGAACACCATGACCCAGACCCCCATTCATATCATCGGCGGCGGCATGGCCGGAGCCGAAGCCGCGTGGCAGGCCGCCAACGCCGGCGCCAAGGTCGTGATTCACGAAATGCGCGGCGTGCGCGGCACCCACGCTCACCAGACTGACGGACTCGCAGAGCTGGTGTGCTCCAACTCTTTCCGGTCCGACGATCACGAGACCAACGCGGTTGGGCTCCTTCACGAGGAGATGCGCCGGGCCGGCTCGATCATCATGGACAAGGCGAAAATCGCCCAGGTGCCCGCCGGCGGCGCCCTGGCGGTGGACCGCGACGTCTTCTCCCAGGCGGTGACATCCGCCATCGAGGCGCACCCCAATATCGAGATCGTGCGCGAGGAGATCGCCGGCCTGCCGCCCGAAGACTGGGACAGCGTGATCATCGCCACCGGGCCCCTCACCTCACCGGCGCTCGCCGAGGCGATCCACGGCCTCACCGGCGAGGGCGAACTCGCCTTCTTCGACGCCATCGCACCGATCCTCTACGCGGACTCCATCGACATGAACGTGGCGTGGAAACAGTCGCGCTATGACAAGGGCGACACCGAGGAAGACAAGGCGGCCTACATCAACTGTCCCATGGACAAGGATCAGTACGAGGCCTTCATCGACGCGCTGATCGGTTCGGAAAAGACCGAGTTCAAGGCGTGGGAGATGGACACGCCGTATTTCGACGGCTGCCTGCCCATCGAGGTCATGGCCGAGCGCGGGCGCGAGACGCTGCGTCACGGGCCGATGAAGCCGCGCGGCCTGACCAACGCCCACAATCCGGACGAGAAGCCTTACGCCGTGGTGCAGCTGCGCCAGGACAACGCGCTGGGTACGCTCTTCAACATGGTCGGCTTCCAGACCAAGATGAAGTACGGCGTCCAGACAGACGTCTTCAAGATGATCCCGGGGCTGGAGAACGCACGCTTCGCGCGCCTCGGCGGAATCCACCGCAACACCTTCCTGCATTCGCCGAAACTGCTGGACGCGGTCATGCGCCTCAAGGCCCGCCCCTCTCTGCGGTTTGCGGGCCAGATCACCGGCGTGGAGGGCTATGTGGAAAGCGCGGCGATGGGGCTTCTCGCAGGACGCTTTGCGGCGGCTGAAAAGCTGGGCCAGCTCCTCACGCCGCCTCCGCCCACCACCGCCCTCGGCGCCCTCCTCACCCACATTACCACTGGTCATGTGCCCGGCAAGAAGGGCGCCTTCCAGCCCATGAACGTCAATTTCGGCCTGTTCCCCGAGATGGAGGCGCCGCGCAAGGGCCCCGAAGGCGAACGCCTGCGCGGCGCGGCCAAGACGCGAGCGAAAAAGCGTCTGATGACGGCGCGTGCGCTTGCCGATCACGACGCGTGGCTCGCAGGGCGGGCCGCCCAGGCTGCAGAGTAGTGCGAGGCGCCGGGCGTCATGGCCTGGCGGCGGCCCTCACCCTTTACGCCCTCGCACTAGCGCTTTGGCTCGCCGCGCCGCTGGGCTTTCCCGCCGAGGCGCTGCGCCATGGGACGCCGCACCTGGCCGTGATCGGGGTGTGGCTCGCCAGCACAGCCTACGCCCTGTCCGGCTGGCGCACGGCGCTGGCGCCCGCGACCCCGGTGCTGGTCTTGAGCTGGGTCTGGATCACCACCGATTTCATCGCGCCGGAACCTGATGCGCCCGGCGCGCCCTTCACCGTCGCCGCCTTCAACGCCCACGGATCGGCGGAGGCTCTGGCGCGCGCCGCCGCCTGGTTGCAGGCGGAGAATGTCGATGTCATCGCCCTGTCCGAAGTAGAGACCATGGAGCCCGATCAGCTGCGCGAGCTGTTCTCCAGACACCCCCATTTGCTCTACGACACCGAGACTGTGGATTTTCCCGGCAGTCAGTTCACCACCCGCATCGCCCTGCTCTCGCGCTATCCGCTGCGTGGCTTCGGCGACGGCGCGGAGGAAAGCGATCCCTCCTATGAGCGCCCGGCCCTGCTGGCGCGCCTGCAGGCGCCCACCGCCCCGATCATCCTGGCGGTGGCCCACCCGTTTCCGCCACGGACCCAGGGCGCGGTGGTGCGCCGCGGCGCCATGTTCCGTGATCTGGGCCTCATCTTGAGCGAGGAAGAGCGCTTCATCGTGATGGGCGATCTCAATGTTTCGGTCTGGTCGCCGGACTTCAACCGCCTGCCGGGCCGTCGCGCCGGCGATCCGCGCTTCGTCACCACCTTCCCCGCCTGGCTGGCGCGCGGCGGCATCGCGCTGGATCATATCCTGGTGGATGACAGCTTCACCCTGCGCCGCGCCGAGGTGGGGCCGGATCTGGGCTCCGACCACCGCCCGGTGCTCGCCGAGCTGGGCCTACAGGCCGCCCCGCCACCTAGATCCGCCCTGTCAGCGAGCCCCAGGTAAGGCGGGCCTGGCGGTTGGCCAGGGGCCGGTCGGCGGGCTCGCGGTACGGGTCCTTCAGCGCGTGGATGCGCCTCAGATAGCCGCGCGCGAGCCCGGCGTATCCAACCGCCGGGAAAACCTCGGCGGGGAGCACCGAGCGGGTCCGGTTCAGCATGGCGCGCGCCTCGTGAGCTTCGGCGAGCAGCCCCTTGAACGCCGCCTTGGCTTCAACGGGCTTGGCGCCCTGGCGCAAATCTCCCTCATTGAGAGGCGCGCCGGCCAGCTCGTCGGCCGAGTAAGGCGGGCGTCCCGCCTGACACAGCGCAGGAAAGGCGCGCGCCAGCCCGGTGAAGCCCCACAGCCGCCCGGCGGCGTGGATCGCCGCGCCGGCTTCGCCGCCAAGATCAAGGTCGGGTTTGCACAGGCGCGCGGCGGCGCGCATCAGGGCCACGGCGGTGCGGTCCACGTAATCGCGCCGGTCAGCCTTGGTGGGGAACGGCCCCTCGCCAAGATCGGCGGCGCGCGCCTCCACCAGCATCTCCAGAGTTTGCCGGTCCGGCGCGCCCGGCGCCTGGCGCAACTCGGAGAGCGCCTCGTAGATATCGTGGCGGCGCACCTTTGGCGGATCGGCGAACAGATCGGCCACCGCCTCTCTGGCCCAGGCCAGGCGCATCTCGCCGATCATCGCCTCGCTGACGGTATCCGGCACACGGGCGATCTCGTGATAAAAGGCGTAGAGCGCGTACAGCCGTCCGCGGATTTCAGGCGGCGCAAACAGCGCGGCCATGCGCCTGTCGGGGTCGGTCGTCTGCAGAACAGCGTCGAAATCGGTCATGGGTCCCAGCGGACAAAGCGTCGTTGCGGTGGACAGATGGAGTGTCGGAACCATATGTAGCTTGCGAGACATATCCAGCAGCGGATGCATTTTTTGCGCACCGACACCGGGACTTTCGCCGGTGCGCTGCGTTTGCTGAAATACCGCCCGCTCACATCAAGGGAGACCCCTCATGGCCTTTACGCTTCCCGACCTGCCCTATTCCAAGGACGCCCTCGCCCCGCACATTTCAGCGGACACGCTCGACTTCCACCACGGCAAGCACCACAAGACCTATGTGGACAAGGCGAACGCGGCCCTCGACGGGTCCGACTATGACGGCTCGAATCTTGAGGCCACGATCAAGAAATCGTGGGACCAGAAAGATATGGGCATGTTCAACAACGCCGCCCAGATCTGGAACCACACCTTCTACTGGCATTCCATGAGCCCGAACGGCGGCGGCGCACCCAAGGGTGAGATCGCCGACGCGATCAGCCAGTCCTTCGGCTCTTACGAAAAATTCGCCGAGGAGTTCAAGAACGCCGGCGCCACGCAGTTCGGCTCCGGCTGGGCCTGGCTGGTAAAGAACGGCTCCAAGCTGGAGGTGCGCAAGACTCCTAACGCGGAGAACCCCATCACCGACGGCGCAACACCACTGATCACCATGGATGTCTGGGAACACGCCTATTACCTGGATTACCAGAACAAGCGTCCCGACTATATGGGCGCCTTCCTGCAGCACCTGATCAACTGGGACTTCGCCAACGAGAACCTGCGCGCCTAGGCACCGCAGCCCATTCGGTGCAAATGAAGGCCGCGGGCTTGTCCCGCGGCCTTTTTTTGTTGAACTCGGCCATCGGTCCGCACAGGCGACATAGAGCCGTCTGCATGTGTGGCCTCAAGACGCTTTCCCCGGGGCCAGGCCTCGTCAATACTGCGCGCCGAAACGACTGATCCGGGGGACTTCCACAATGACGCTTTCGCTCGCCTTGCGCCGCCGCCTTGCGTTCCTGCTCGCGGGAGCCGGCGCCGTGGTCCTCGCCGCATGCGAGCCGCCGGCACCGGATACGCCCGACGCCCCGGCGCCGCCTTCCGGCGCTGAGGGGTCAGCGGCCGCACCGGAAGTCGCCGGGTTCACGCGGTCGGGGCTGGACGCGCTGGACGCCCGGCTCCAGGCGCTGGTCGAGAACGGCGACCGCTCGGGCGCGGTCGCGATCCTGGCGCGTGACGGCGAGATCCGGCACGTCGCGGAGGCCGGGTACGCCGATATTGAAACCGGCGCCCCTATGACAGCGGATACGCTGATGCGCATCGCGTCCATGACCAAGCCGGTCACGGCCGTGGCCGCCATGATTCTCATCGAGGACGGCGTGCTCTCGCTGGATACGCCGGTGAGCGATTACATTCCCGCCTTCGCCGAGGCGCGCGTGGCCACCGCAACCTCCGTCGACGACACTTACGACATTCCCACCGAGCCGCTCGAGCAGCCGATCACGATCGAGCATCTGCTGACCCACACGTCCGGGATCGGCTATGTCTTTGATTACCAGACTAATCTCGGCGCGCTCTATATCGGCAACGACATCTATTCCGGCGGGGGCGAGACCTTCTCCGACCGGATGGAGACGCTGGCCGGGCTCCCGCTCTACTTTCAGCCGGGAGAGCGCTGGTTCTATTCCTACGCCAGCGACGTGCTGGGCTATGTCGTCGCGGAGGCGTCCGGCCAGAGCCTGGAAGCGTTCATGGACGCCCGCATCTTCACGCCGCTTGGGATGGACGACACCACCTTCTTTCCCGACGAGGCGCAGAAGGCCCGGACCGCGACGCTCTACACTCACGGCGATCTGGGCGACCTCACCTCCGTTGCGATGACCGGAGACGTCGCCCTGGAGGCGCCGTTCGAGGCCGGCGGGGCGGGCCTGTTCTCCACCGCCAACGATTATCTGCGCTTCGCCCAGATGCTCGCCGACGGGGGCGCGCTTGACGGCGCCCGTGTCCTGTCCGAGGCGAGCGTCACCGCGATGAGCACGCCCCATGTGACGGCCGACCGGGCGCCCGAAGGCATGAGCGCCATGAATCTGGGCTATGGTTACGGAGTCGGGGTGACCTATGACGGCCCCGGAGAGGCGCCCCATCGCCGCATCGGCGATTTCGGCTGGGCGGGCTATTTCGACACCGAATTCGTGGTCAGCCCGTCAACAGGCATGGTCGCCCTGATCCTGGCCCAGGAGCAGCCCGGCGCCACCACCGCGGAAACCACAAGCGCGCGCGACGTCTTCACCGAACTGGCCTACGGGGCGTTGCCGCGGGAGAGCTAGAGCCATTTCAGCGAAAGTGAGGCGCGGTTTCGCGGTTCGAAATGGCGAGAATCAAAAAATATAGAGCTGTTTCAGGCGATCGAAATCGGCCGAAAAGGCTCTAGTCTTCGGGCGCTTCCGGGTCCTCGCCCTCCAGGAAATCCACGTGGAACTGGGCGGCTTCGTCCTCGGAGAACAGATCCTCCTCCTCGCCGCCGGCAAGAACGCCGGGGCTCGGGATATGGAAGTCCGGCGGCAGGCGGTTGGACAGAAGCCCGGCGGCTTTGAGATCTGAGACGCCAGGCAGATCGGACACGCCGGCGAGACCGAAATAGTCCATGAACACGTCGGTCACACCATAGGTCACCGGCCGGCCCGGCGTCCGCCGGCGGCCGCGCAGGCGGATCCACTTCATCTCCAGCAACTGGTCGAGCGTGCCTCTGGAGACCGCGACCCCACGAATGTCCTCGATTTCGGCGCGGGTGACCGGCTGGTGGTAGGCGATGATGGACAGGGTCTCCAGCGCCGCCTGCGAAAGCTTGCGCGGCTCCTCGCGCTCTTCGCGCAGGAGGAAGGCGAGATCCGGCGCGGTCTGGAAGCGCCAGCGGCCGCCCACATCCACCAGATTGACCCCGGCGTCCGCATAGCGCGCCTGCAGACCGTTCAGCACGGCGCGTATGTCGGTGTCGTCGGGAAGCCGGGCGCGCAGGGTTTCGATATCCAGCGGCTCGATCGCGGCGAACAACAGCGCTTCGGCCATGCGCATCAGCTCGGCGTCATTGTCCACCGCGAGCCGTACGCCCGGCGGGCCGGAATCGCCCTGGGTCCGCTTGCCCGCCTCGGTCTGCAGCGCCTTGATCGCCTCGGCGATGGGATCGCGGTCATCTTCGCTCATTCGGCCGCCTCCCCGATGGTCACGCCGCGCATCCAGATCGGCGCGTAGGTCGCCTCCTGACGCAGCTCGGCCTCGCCGTCCTTGGTGATCTCCAGGGCGGCGAGCAGGGAGCTCGCCATGACGCTCTCCCGGCCGGGCGCGTCGAGGCCCAGCTCGTCGTCCCCGGGCAGCAACGTGTCGAGCCTGCCCCAGCCCGTCAGGCGTTTCGTGATTCCCGTCAGGCGCTTTCGCGCCTGCTCCAGAGAGTACACGCGCGGGGTCTGCGGCTGATAATTGCGCAGCGCCTCACGCTCGCGCCGGCCGGCATAGGCCTTCAGCAGATCGTACAGCTCCGCTTCATAGGCCGGCGTCTTTACGCTGCGCACCCCTTCGGGCATGCCGCGTGCGAACACGTCGCGGCCAAGGACCGGACGCGCGAACAGCGCCTTGCCGGCGGCGCGCATGGCCTCCAGCCGGTGAAGGCGAAAGGCGAGCGCGGCGGCCATTTCCTCGGGTTCGGGTTCGTCGTCGTCCGGGCGCGGTTTGGGAAGAAGGAGCCGGGATTTCAGATAGGTGAGCCAAGCCGCCATGACGAGATATTCAGCCGCGAGATCGAGGCGCTTCTTGCGGGCCTGCTCAACGAACAGAAGATACTGGTCGGCCAGCTCCAGCATGGAGATGTGCGCGAGATCCACCTTGTTCTTGCGCGCCAGGGCGAGCAGCAGGTGGAGCGGGCCCTCCCATCCGCCGATATCGAGGATCAGCGTCTCGCCTTCGGCCGCCTCATCGGCGGCCTCGAACGGGTCTTCCTCAAAACCGTCGAACAAATCGCTCATCTACAGCGTCAACCCCGCCTCTTCGAACAGAGCGGAGAGCCGCGCGACGCCGGCGTCGAACTCGAGCTCGGCCGGCGCCCGCCGGCGGGCGAGCGCGGCCTCGGCGCGTTCGCGGGCCCGCCCGTCAAGGCGCGGCGCCGCATGGGCGATCTCGATCATCTCCGGCATCTGACCGTTGCAGTGCATGAGAAGATCGCAGCCGGCCTTGAGCGCCCGCTCGCCCGAGACGCGCATTGGACCCTGGAGCGCCTTCATGGACAGGTCGTCGGTCATCAACAATCCGTCGAAGCCGATATGGCCGCGAATGATGCGCTGCACGCCCTCGCTGGACAAGGTCACAGGATCGTCGGCGTCGATGGCCGTGTAGACCACATGGGCGGTCATCGCCATGGTCACGTTGGACAGTCCCATGAAGGCGCGAAAATCGCTCGTGCACAGCGTCTCCTCGTCCGCCGTCACGACGGGCAGGTCGAGATGGCTGTCCTTGTCCGCCCGGCCGTGCCCTGGAATATGCTTGATGACACCCAGCACGCCCTGATCCTGCAGACCCGCGATGGCGGCGTCGCCCATGGCCGACACCGCTTTCGGATCCCCATGGAAGGCCCGGTCGCCGATCACGTCATGGGCGCCCTCGATGCGCAGGTCGAGACAGGGCGCGAAATCCACATCGACGCCGGACGCGATCAATTCCGCGCCGAGCAGGCGGTGATTGAGCCGCACCGCCTCCAGCGCCAGTTCCGGCTCGCGGTCCCAAAGCGCGCCGAACCGGTCGGCGGCGGGCGCGTCGCGCCAGACCGGCGGGCGAAAACGCTGCACGCGTCCGCCTTCCTGGTCGATGAAAACCGGAACCTCCCTGCCAAGCAGATCACGCAGGGAGTCGGTGAGCCGGCGCACCTGGCCTGGCCGGTCCACATTGCGCGCGAACAGGATGAAGCCCCACGGATCGGCGTCGCGGAAGAACGCCTTCTCATCGCTTGTAAGGCTTTCGCCCTCAAAGCCGTAGAGCGCCGCACTCGCCATCAGCGGCGCGCCACCAGGCAGGCCTGGCCGAGCGCCTGCAGCTGCTGGCAATAGGCGTTGGCGGCCTCGCGCGTTTCGAAACCGTTGATGCGAAGGCGGTGATAGATCCCGCGCTCGCCAAGGTCGGCGCGCTGGACATCGGCGCTTCTGCCTGTGGCGAGTTCGGGATAGGCCCGCGTGAACCGGCGCCAGTCGGCCAGCGCATCCTCACGCGAGCGAAACGCCGCGATTTGGGCCAGATAAGGCTGATCGGCGATATCACCGGCCCGAGCCACAGCGTCGGTGTCGCGCGCCTCGGCCGTCTGGCGGGCCGGCTCACGAGCAGGCTCTTCTGCTGCGCCCCCTGCGGAATCTCCGGCTGGCTCTTCGGCCTGGTCGCGTTCACGTGCGGCGATGATGGCTTCGATGGAGCGGTCTTCTTCTTGCCCCGGCGAAACTTCGGGCCCGGACGCAGCCTCCTGCGAGGACGCTTCGCCGGGCATGTCGTCCTGGGCTTGATCATCGCCGGTCCCGCCACCGGCGAGATCGTCGGCGTCTGCGGTCTCGACGCGGACTCCGGGAAGCTCGATCGGCTCCTCGCTCACCGGCCGCGCCTGTCCGCCGTCGCCTTCGCCCCCGGCGCCCGACCGTTCGCCCGAGCGCAGGCTGTGGACGCCGAGATCGGGCTGCGCCCCGTCGCCCTCTTCCGGCGCCACGCGATAGGGCTCGGTATCAGCCGTGATGACCGGGCTGTCGGAGCGTTCGCGCACGCCGAGCTGGAAGGTGTTGTAGACCACCGCCACGAACAGCGCGAACACCACCGCCGCGGCGGCCAGGAACAGCCAGCCGCGCCGGTCCTGCTCGGCGTCGCGCGCATCGAAGGTATCGTAGTCGTCGGGCGGCGGGGCGTAAGCCCCCCCGCGGCGGTCATCGTCGCTCATGGCTCACTCAAAAAAGCGGTCAGCCGATTCGGCCTGGCTGGGTCCGTATCACCATAGCAAGCCCACGCGTCGCGCGCCTCCCCGCTCGGCAGGGTCTTTCCACAGGTGCTTTCTAGACCGCCACCAGCGCCGCACACACCCGGCGCGCCTCGCCGGCGAGCAGATTATAGGTGCGGCACGCCGTAGCCGTATCGAGGACTTCAAGCCCCACGCCCGCCTCGCGGAACGCCTTGCGCACCTCGGCCGGCGGATGTTTCAACACCGCGCCGACGCCGAGTACGACCATGTCCGGCCGGTCGGGACGATCCAGGAAGACCTTGAAGTCGCCGGGGGACAGCGCTGCAGGATCGGCCGTCCAGGGTCGAGCGGCGCCGTCCACGATCAGCTGGGACCCGTCCTTGCGGACCCCCGCGATGCGAAACCCGCCGTCACCGAACGCGTCGATCGGGGGCACGGCGTAGGAGGGCGTCTCCCTACGGCGCATTGTCCACCAGGGCGCCGGAGCCCTCTTCGCCGCTTTCCCGCTTCACCCCGGTCAGGGTGAGCAGCGGCGCCGCCACGAAAATGGACGAGTAGGTCCCGATCGCCACGCCCCAGATCAGGGCCAGCGCGAAGCCCTGCAGCGCCGGACCTCCGATGAAGGCCATGGCGACAATGGCGATCAGCGTCGTGCCGGAGGTCAGGATGGTGCGCGACAGCGTCTTGTTGATCGCCAGGTTGAGCACTTCGGCGGTGGGCTTGGTTTTGTACTTCCTGAACTTCTCGCGAATGCGGTCATAGACCACCACGGTGTCGTTCATGGAATAGCCCACGATCGTGAGGATCGCAGCGATGGTGGACAAGTTGAACTCAAGCTGCGTGACGGCGAAGAACCCGATCGTGGCGATCACGTCGTGGGTCAGCGCCAGCACCGCACCCACCGAATACTGCCATTCGAACCGGAACCAGATATAGACCAGCATGAGGAACAGAGCCACGATCACGGCGGAGGTTCCCGCCACGACGAGCTCGCCGGAGACTTGCGGGCCGACCACTTCGATGCGGCGATAGTCGATGTCTCCGAAGGCGGAATTCAGCGCGGCCTGGATCGCCTCGCGGGTCACCTGCTGGGCCGCTTCGTCGTCCTCCACGCCGTCTCGGGAGCGCTGGTCCGGCAGAGCCAGGCCAAGTTCGGTGGCGCGATCCAGCACGGCCTGGCCGCCCGCCTGGTCCAGGGTCGCAACCCGGATCAGCACGGCGTTGTCGGCGCCGAATTCCTGCACCTGGACGTCGCCGAGCTGCAGCGTATCCAGTTCGCTGCGGATGGCGGCCAGGTCCGCCGGTCCGTCCGTCTCGATCTCGATCAGCGTGCCGCCGCGAAAATCGATGCCGAAATTCAGGCCCAAGCCGAGGAACGCACCCGCGCTTCCCACCATGAGCAGAAGCGAGATCACGAACGCTGCGACCCGGCCCTTGATGAAGGGAAAGTCGGTGTCGACCGGCAGGAAGCGGACTAGGGCGAGTTTCATAGCGTCTATGTCCCCTTACATGGCCAGCGTTTTGGGCCGGCTCACGCGCATCCAGATCGCGATCAGCAGGCGTGAGAAGACGAAGGCGGTGAACACCGAGGTCAGGATGCCGATGCCCAGCGTCACCGCGAAGCCGCGGACTGGCCCGGCGCCGAGCATGTAGAGCACGGCCGCAGCGATGAAGGTGGTGATGTTGGCGTCGAGGATCGCCGAGAGCGCCCGGCTATAGCCCGTCTCCAGTGCATTGGCCACGGTTCGCCCGAGCCGGTATTCCTCTCTCACCCGTTCGAAGATCAGCACGTTGGCGTCCACCGCCATGCCGATCGTCAGGATGATCCCGGCGATGCCCGGAAGGGTCAGCGTCGCCTGCAGCCCCGATAGCGCGCCCAGAAGCAGCAACACGTTCACGACCAGCGCTGCGGTCGAAATGATCCCGAAGAATCCGTAGGCGAGCACCATGAACACGATCACCAGCGAAAACCCGATGATGATGGCGGTCTGGCCGCGATCGATGGAGTCCTGGCCCATGCCCGGACCCACCGTGCGCTGTTCGATCGGCGACAGACGCGCCGGCAGGGCGCCGGCGTTGAGCATGTTGGCCAGATCGCTGGCGGACTGCACCGTGAATCCGCCTTCGATGATCCCGGAGCCGCCAAGAATGGGCGACCGGATGTTCGGCGCTGAGATGATCGTGTCGTCCAGCACGATGGCGAACCGCCGGCCCACGTTCTGGGCCGTGGCGTCGCCGAAGGCGAGCGACCCGGACTGGTTGAACCGGAAGCTCACCGCAGGCTGGCCGCTCTGGTCGAAACTCTGGCTGGCGCTCACCAGCTGCTCGCCGGTGATCAGCGGCCGGCTTTGAACCGCCAGATAGGCCTCTCCGGGCCGTTCGGTGGGCAGGATCGTGACACCAGGCGGCGTGCGCGCATCGCCTTCGGGGCCGGGGTTCACGTTGGATTCGACCATGTGGAAAGTCATGCGCGCGGTGGTGCCGACCAGATCGATGATGCGTTGCGGGTCGCTCTCGCCCGGCACCTGCACCAGCACGCGATCCTCGCCCTGGCGGGCGATCAGCGGTTCGGTGGTGCCGGTGGCGTCGATCCGGCGGCGGATCACCTCGATGGACTGGGTGACCGTGCGCCGACGGATGCTCTCGAACGCCGCCTCGGTGATGGACAGGCGAACCGAACGCCCGTCGTCGCCGGGCTCGATCTCAAGCGTATCCTGAAGCGTCTGCTGTCCGGCGGCGTTGGTCACCGGCTCGTTGATCTCCTCCAGACGCTCGAGCGCGCGGTCGAGATCCTCCGGTCGCGACAGGCGGGCGACAACCTCGCCGTTCACGACCGCCGGCGGCGCGGACAGGATGGGCGGGTCCTGGCGAAAGGCCGCCCGCACGTCTTCGGCCAGATTGCTCAGACGCTCCTCGCGCACCCCGTCCATGTCCACCTCGAACACCAGGTGCGAGCCGCCGCGCAGATCCAGCCCGAGATTGATGGAATTGTGCGGCAGCACCGACCAGACGCCGACGGGCTCACCTTCCGCGTCAAGACGCTGCGAGGCCGGCACGAAATTCGGCAAGGTGAACAGAAAGCCGATCAGGCAGACGGCGATGATGAGCGCCGTCTTCCAAGGGGAGAAATAAAGCATTGAGCGTTCCGCCCGATATCAAAACGGCGCGGCGCCGGAAAACCGGCGCCGCTGAAAGGCTTACTGGCCGTCTTTTTCAGACTTGGACGTCGCAGCGTCGTTGGCCGGCTCGGTGCGGTTGCGCACCTCGATGATCGTAGCCTTGATGATCTTGACCCGGACGCCTTCTGCGATCTCCACCGTGGCTTCGGCGTCGGTGATCTTGGTGATCTTGCCCACGATGCCGCCCTGGGTCAGGACTTCGTCGCCGCGGCGCAGATTGTCGATCATCTCGCGGTGCTTTTTGGCGCGCTGCTGCTGGGGACGGATCAGCAGGAAGTAGAACACCACGAAGATGAGCAGGAACGGCGCAAGCTGCAGCAGCATGGCGCTCATGCCCCCTCCTGCGGCGGCGGCGATGGTCGCGGTTTCAATCCCAGAAAGCATGATGACTCCCGTCAGTCCCGGTTCGATGAATGTGCGCGACTATATCGGGGCGAAACCCCTTTGCAACAAGAGGCGACGGTCAGGAATCCGCGCCGGACCGGGCGGGAAGCACAGTTTCCGGATCGATCGGGCTAACCCCGCGCCGAACCTCGAAGTGCAAAAGCGGCCGGGTGACCGGTCCGGACTGGCCGGCGTCCGCAATATGGTCGCCGGCGCGCACGCGCTGTCCCACCTGCACCTGCAGGCGCGAATTCATGGCGTAGGCCGTGGTGATGTCGCCGCCATGACGGATCAACACCAGCTGGCCGTAATTGGGGATTTCGTCGGAAGCGTAGATCACTTCCCCGTCGGCCGCTGCGACGATCGGTTCGCCGAACTGCGCCGCGATGCGCAGGCCGTCCAGCTTGTCCGGCCCGGCTCTTGAGAACCGCGCGAGCACCGGGCCGTCGAGCGGCCAGATATACGCGCCGGGAGAGGCCAGCTGGACCTGGGCGGCGGGCGGCGTGGAGGGCTGCGTGCGATCCACGCCGTCGCTGCGTGTGGACGGCGCCTGAAGCGTCGGCGAGGACGGCTGCGTGCGGGCGCCGCCGGAAGGCGCTTGCGCCACAGCCCGCGGCGCACCGGTCACGCGCAGCTCTTCGCCGGGATGGATCGTGTAGGGCGGTCGCAGGCCGTTGAGGGCCGCCAGCTGCTGTGTCGTCATGTCGTGAGCCAGCGCGATGCGGTAGAGATTGTCGCCGCGGCGCACGGTGTAGGCGGGCGCACGCGGCATGGTCAGGCGCTGGCCGGGATTGATGGCCTGCGGCGAACGCAGCCCGTTCGCTTGCGAAAGCGCATCCACATCCACTTCGCAGCGGCGCGCGATCGCGTAGAGCGTGTCGCCGCGGCGCACGGTCACCCCGCCCGCGCATTCGGCGCTGGAGGCATAGCCGCGCTGGATCGGCGCCGGCTCTCGCCCGCCCCCCGCACAGGCGGTGACGGACAGAGCGGCGAGACCCATCAGACTGGCGAGACGGCGGCGCATCGCGGCGTAACCCTGACCCTGAGGCGTTTATCGGGCCGCAGTATCAGGCAGCGAGCGTTAACCGGACGTTGACTTTACGCGTCAGTCGGCTGCGGAGAGGCGCTGATAATCGCCCATGGAACACGCGCCGCGCTGCATGTCGGACCCGCTGTCGATCACCCTCACTATATCGCCGCGGCAAAGCCGGCCGGAAGGCAGTTCATATTGCAGATAGGTGAATGACGTATCTGCGCCGTTACACCCGCGACCTACTACATTGAGATACATATCGCCATTGACCATCTCCACGAGCCAGTGACGTTCATCAAGCGGATCAATGTCATCCACCCGGCGCACCGAGAGGCAACTCTGCGTCTCGCCTGTAACCTCATAGCCGGCCAGACGCTCGGCCGCTGCGGCGGACATGTCCGGCTCCATGGTCTCGCCAGGCGCGCAGGCCTGAAGCGTGAGAGCGGCGAGGCCCGCGCCGGCGGCGGGAAGAAGATAGCGAAGCATGGGCTGCTCCTTGCAGTTTGCGTTGCGTGGCCGGTGCGCTCGGCCACGGCTTCTTAACCCGCCAGCGCGCCTGCCAGTTCAATGAGGCGGCCGAAACAAGGCGAAATCTGGGCGGCGCGGCAAGCTTCGCCCGGGGCGGCTAAAGCGCCCGCGCCGCGCCCGGAACCAGAGGCACGAACCGCACGTCGAAAAGCGCCGTCTCCTCGACCGCCCCACCCTCGGTCCGGGTGTATCGCATCAGGGTCTGAACCGGGCCGTTCTGCACCGGGGCGACGGCGATCCCGCCCTCTTTCAGCTGTTCGAGAAGCCCGTCGGGACGCTCCGAGGCCGCCGCAGTGACAATGATGCGGTCGAACGGCGCCTGTTCGGGCCATCCCTTCGACCCGTCGCCGATGCGGGTGACGATATTGCTCAGGCGCAGCTCGGCGAACCGCGCTTCGGCCTCGCGGGCGAGGGTGCGGTAGCGCTCAACCGTGTAGACGCGCCGCGCCAGCTTCGCCAGTACGGCCGCCTGGTAGCCCGATCCGGTGCCGATCTCGAGCACCTTGCATCGGTCGTTTACCTTCAGCGCCTCGGTCATGGCCGCCACGACGAAGGGCTGGGAGATGGTCTGGCCGCAATCGATCGGCAGCGGGCGGTTCTGGAACGCCTGGTCCTGAAACCCGTCCGGCACGAAGACATTGCGCGGCGTGCGCTCGATGGCGCCGAGAACGCCCTTGTCGGAAATCCCGGCGTTGCGCAGCGCCATCAGAAGCTGGATGACGCGGGTGTCGGGCCCGAGGCTCATGGGGTGAAGTCCTTGAACGCGTCGTGCAGGCGCTCGCGCGCCTCGAAATGGGTGAGGTCGAGATGAAGCGGCGTGATGGAGATGCGTCCTTCGTACACGGCTCGAAGATCGGTGCCGACGGCGGGCTGGGATTTCTTGCCGTTGAAACCCAGCCAGTAATAGTCCCGGCCGCGAAGATCGGTGCGCTTGTCGGCGTACAAAATCGTCTGGTCGCGCACGCCTTGCACCGTCGCCTCAAGCCCGGCCACGTCGTCGGGCGCGCGATCGGGGAAGTTCACGTTCATCAGCGTATTCTCGCTCCAGCGATGCTGCAGCAGGCGTTTCAACACGGCCGGGCCATGGGCGCGGGCGGTCTCCCAGCGGATCGCGGCGCGGCCTTCAAAGCCATAGGCCTGCGACCAGGCGATGGAGGGAATGCCCAGCTGCGTGCCCTGCATGGCGCCGGCCACGGTCCCGGAGAACGTCACGTCCTCGGCGATGTTCTGTCCGGAGTTCACCCCGGATAGAAGCAGATCGGGCTCCTTGCCGTCGATCAGGCCGTGCACCGCCATGTGGACGCAGTCGGTGGGCGTGCCTGTCACCGAAAAACGCCGGTCGCCGAACTGTTGGACCCGCAGCGGCGCGTTCAGGGTCAGCGCCCGGCTCATGCCCGACTGCTCTTCGGCGGGCGCGACCACCCAGACATCATCGCTCACCGACGCCGCGATATGCTCCAGCACCTCAAGACCCGGCGCATGGATCCCGTCGTCATTGGTGATGAGGATGCGGGGGTTGGTGTCGAGCATCATGTATCGCCTTCAGAAGTAAGTAGCGCTTGGTCGTGCGTCCTTCGAGGCTTTTCGCTGGAGCGAAAAGACTCCTCAGGATGAGGAAGACAAAGGCCTTAACTGCCCCTCTTCCTGAGGAGCGAGCCCGCCAGGGCGAGCCTCGAAGGACTTGCCGGCGAACACCCTCACCCGATCTTTTCAAGCCCGCCCATATAGGGCCGCAACGCCGACGGGATCGTCACCGAGCCGTCCTCGTTCTGGTGGTTTTCAAGGATCGCCACCATGGCCCGACCGACGGCGAGGCCCGAGCCGTTGAGGGTGTGGAGATATTCGGGCTTCTTCTCGCCCTCGCGGCGATAGCGCGCGTTCATGCGCCGGGCCTGGAAATCGCCGCACAGCGAGCAGGAGCTGATCTCGCGATAGGTGTCCTGGCTCGGCATCCACACCTCCAGATCAAACGTCTTGCGCGCGGCGAAGCCCATGTCGCCGGTGCACAGCAGCATCACCCGGTAGGGCAGCTCCAGCCGGCGCAGGATCTCCTCGGCGCACCCGGTCATGCGCTCCAACTCCTCGCCCGATTGGTCCGGCGTGGTGATGGAGACCAGCTCCACCTTGTGGAACTGGTGCATGCGGATCAGGCCGCGCGTGTCGCGCCCGGCAGAGCCGGCTTCGGACCGGAAGCATGGCGTCAGCGCGGTGAGGCGCAGGGGAAAATCGCCCTCGGCGTGGATCGCGTCACGCACCAGATTGGTCAGGGGGACTTCGGCGGTGGGGATGAGCCAGAAATCGTCGGTCGTACGAAACTGGTCCTCGGAAAATTTCGGCAACTGCCCCGTGCCGAACAGCGCCGCATCCCGCACCAGGAACGGCACCGCGGTCTCGCGATATCCGTGCTCCTCGGTCTGCACGTCCAGCATGAACTGGCCCAGCGCGCGCTCCAGCTTCGCCAGCGGGCCCTGCAGCACCGCGAAGCGGGCGCCGGACATGGCGGCGGCGCGTTCAAAATCGAGGCCCAGACGCTCGCCCACCGCCACATGGTCTTTCGGCTCGAACCCGAAGGCGCGGGGCTCGCCCCAGCCGCGGACCTCTTCATTCTCGGTCTCGTCAGCGCCTTCCGGCACGTCGTCCAGCGGCGTGTTGGGGATGGCGGCGAGATGCTGATTGAGCACCTCTTCGGCGGTGCGCGCCTCTTCGGACAGGCGCTCCATCTCGGCCTTCAGGCTGTCGACCGTGGACCGCAACTCGTTGAACCGCGCCTCGTCGCCCTGGGCTTTCGCCTTGCCGATTTCCTTGGATTTCGCGTTGCGCTCGGTCTCCAGCTCCTGCAGGCGCGTGGTCGCCGCGCGGCGCCGGGCGTCCAGATCCATCAGGCGCTCCGCCTGGGGCTCGAGCCCGCGCTTTTTCATCGCCGCATCAAAGGCGGCCGGCTCATCGCGGATCAGTCGGATGTCATGCATGGGACGAGGCTCAAATCAGGGGGCGGAACACGCGCAGGTGATACGCGGGCGCGCGCGCGGCGTCCACCGGGCGATTGCGGGCGGGCGATTACGGGAGGCCCGTCAGATCCCGCCCAGCAGGAACGCCGCCGTCAGGAGAAGCCCGGTCGTGCGGTTGGACTTGAACCGGCGCAGGCAATCGCCGCCGTCTTCAGGATCGAACCCGCCGGACTGCCACAGCAGATGCGCCGCATAGACCGCAAAGCCGAGCGCGAAGAACAGGTTCGCCCCGCCCACGACTCCGGCCGCGGCGGCCAGAAGCGCCGAGGCGATGTAGAAGGCGGCCACCCCCGGCTTCACCCCGGCGCCCATGGCGCGGGCGGACGACTTCACGCCCACCAGGGCGTCGTCCTCCTTGTCCTGGCAGGCGTAGATCGTGTCATAGCCCAGCGTCCAGAAAACCGCCGAGGCGTAAAGCAGCAGAACGACCGGATGAAACGGCGAGCCCAGCGCCGCGGCGCCCGCGACGGGGATCCCCCAGTTGAAGGTGAGCCCCAGCCAGGCCTGAGGCCACCAGGTGATCCGCTTCATGAAGGGATAGGCGGCCACCAGAACAAGCGCGGCCAGCCCTGTGAGGATCGCCGGGATCGGCAGGAGCAGCAGCACGACCAGCCCGGCAAGGCACTGGGCGATCAGGAAGATCCAGGCGGACTTGAGCGACACCGTCCCCGCCGCCAGCGGCCGGTTGGCGGTGCGGGCGACCTTGGCGTCAAGATCACGATCCACGATGTCGTTATAGGTGCAGCCCGCCCCGCGCATGGCCACCGCGCCGATCCCGAACAGCAGAGCCCACCAAAGATCGATCCAGCCCAAACCCGTGTCCAGGCGCGCCGCGGCGAGCCCGAACCAGCACGGCAGCGCCAGCAGCCAGAATCCTGCCGGCCGGTCATAGCGGGCGAGCCGCAAATAGGGGCGCAGGGCGCGGGGCGCGCGATCCACCCAGCTTTCAGGCAGGGAGTCGGCGACGGGGCGGTCGTCTTGAAGCGTGCTCATGGGATGCGGGATAGCGCAGCCACGCCCGCCATGAAAGCGCCCCGTGACCGCAATCAGATCCCCGTGATCGCCACCGTCTTGGCGTTGGTGAACTCCAGCATGCCGTCGCGGGCCAGCTCGCGGCCATAGCCCGACTTCTTCACCCCGCCAAACGGCAGGCGCGGATCGGAGGCGACCATCTGGTTCACATAGGTGGAGCCGGCCTCGATCGTGCTCGCCGCGTGCTCGATCTCGCCCTCGTCGCGCGACCAGAAGCTGGCGCCGAGCCCGTAGCGGTGATCGTTGGCGATCCCCACCGCGGCGTTGAGATCGCGGGCGGAGAAGAACAGGGCCACGGGGCCGAACAGCTCGTCGTCATAGCCCGGCGTGCCCTTGGGGATGGCCTCCAGAACGCCCGGCTTCACGAAGGCGCCCTTGAGGCGTTCGGGCGGCAGCGGGCTGTCGGCGCCGCCGTCGGCGGTGGCCGCCACCTGATCCATGAGCTTGTCGGCCGCATCGGTGTCGGCGAGCGGCCCCACATCGGTGTCGTCGGCCATGGGATCGCCGACTTTCAGCGCCTTCATGTGGGCCACGAATGTGTCGCGGTATTCTTCGTAGACCTGCTCGTGGATGATGAAACGTTTCGCCGCGATGCAGGACTGGCCGTTATTCTGAACGCGCGCCTTCACGCCGATCTTCGCCGCCTCGTCGATGTCGGCGCTGGGCATGACGATGAAGGGGTCCGAACCGCCCAGCTCCATCACGCTGGGCAGGATCGCCTTGCCCGCCTGACCGGCGACCTTGGAGCCGGCGCCTTCGGACCCGGTGAGCGTCACGCCGCGCACCCGGTCGTCGGCGATGACCTTCGAAGACAGATCCGACCCGATCAGAAGACTCGTCCACGCCCCGTCCTCGAACCCGGCGCGCTTGAGCACGTCCTCGATCGCGAGCGCGCAGCCCGGCGTGTTCGACGAGTGCTTGAGAATGCCCGGATTGCCCGCCATGAGGTTCGGCGCGGCGAAGCGGAAGACCTGCCAGAACGGGAAATTCCACGGCATCACCGCGAAAACCGGGCCGATGGGAATGCGCCGGATGAAGCATCGGCCCTTCTCCTCGGCGTCCAGCGCTTCATCGGCCAGAAACGCCTCGCCGTTCTCGGCGTAGAACCGACACGCCCAGGCGCACTTGTCGATCTCGGCGCGGGCCTGGGTTATGGGCTTGCCCATCTCGGTGACCATGAGCCTTGCATGGTCCTCCTTCTCCGCCTCCAGCAGTTCGGCGGCCTTCATCAGGCGCGCGGCGCGGCTGTCGAACCCTGCGCGCCAGAGCGTCTGGAATCCTGCAAAGGCGCGCTCCAGGGCGGCGTCCACATCGGCTTCGCCATGCCGGTCATAGGTGGCGACGGTCTCGCCGGTGGCCGGGTTGATGACGGTGATCTGACTCATGGCGCGGGCTCCTTGGATGATGCCGGCAGGCTGTGCGATGTCAGGCAACGCACCGCGGCGCGTTCCGTTCGCGCAGGGGAGTCTGTAAGAAACCGCCATGACTGTCGAACCGCGCCTTTATCTCGACGCGCCCTTCACCCCGGGCGCCCGCCTCGATCTTGCAAAGGATCAGGCCCATTACCTCGTGAACGTCATGCGCCGGCAGGCGGGCGACACGGTGCGCGTGTTCAACGGGCGCGACGGAGAATGGCGCGCCGGGATCGCCGAGGCGAACAAGCGCCGCGCGGCGCTGCAGCTTCTGGAACAGACCCGGGCGCAGCACGCCGCGCCGGACCTGCACCTGTATTTCTCGCCGGTGAAGAAGGCGCGCACCGATTTCATCATCGAAAAAGCCACCGAGCTTGGCGCGTCCGCCATCACCCCGGTGATCACCCGGCGCACCCTGTCAGACCGGGTGCGCGTCGACCGGATGCAGGCCCAGGTGCGCGAAGCCGCCGAACAGACCGAACGCCTGGATCTTCCGAGAATCGGCGAACCGGCCTCGCTGGTGCAGATGCTGAAGGGCTGGGACCCGGACCGCAGGCTCATTTTCTGCGATGAGGCCGGGGAGGATGAGAACGCCCCCTGGGGCGGGACCGCGGGGCGGGCGCAGCCGATTCTCGAGGCGCTGACGGCGTATGCGGCGCACCCCGCGCCGATCCTCTCCTCAAGGGGAGGGAGAGAAGCGGAAAGCGCCGCACACTTTTCTGAAAACGGCGCGAGACAGGCGTCGGCTAGTGAACGCCTGCCTGATAAAGCGGGACAGCCTGGCGGCCCCTCCGGCGAGAATCGGGATCAGGGGCGCCCGCAAAAATGGGCGATCCACATCGGGCCCGAAGGCGGGTTCGATCCCGAGGAACGCGGGCTTTTGCGCAGTCAGCCCTTCGTGGTTCCGGTGACTCTGGGACCGCGCATATTGCGCGCCGACACCGCCGTGGCGGCGGCCCTGAGCGTGTGGCAGGCGGTGCTCGGCGACTGGTCGAACACGCAGGCGTGAGCATCCCCACCTTGCGAGCGGGCTTTCGCCAGCCTAACTCTGCGCGGCGCTGTCGAATCTGAAGGGGCGAAGTCCATGAGCGGCACCTATAACGCCGGCGGCGAAGGCCCCCGCATCGAATCCAAGGCTGACCTGATCGCCCATATCGCGGCCGGCGAGAAGCCCGCCGAGGCCTGGCGCATCGGCACCGAGCACGAGAAGTTCGGCTTCACCACCGACGGCCATCGCCCCCTGCCCTACGAGGCCGACGGCGCCAGCGTGCGCAAGATGCTCGAAGGCCTCACCCGCTTCGGCTGGGAGGCCATCGAGGAGAACGGCAAGCCGGTGGCCCTGAAACGCGACGGCGGCTCCATCACGCTGGAGCCCGGCGGCCAGTTCGAACTCTCCGGCGCGCCGGTGGAGACCCTGCACGAGACCTGCCGCGAGGTGAACGGGCATTTGCGCGAGGTGCGCGAGGTGGCCGACGAGATCGGCGCGGGATTCCTCGGCCTCGGCTTCTCGCCGAAATGGTCGCTGGAGGAGACGCCCCTGATGCCGAAGGACCGGTATCAGATCATGAAGGCGTATATGCCCAAGGTCGGCACGATGGGCCATCAGATGATGTTCCGCTCCTGCACCGTGCAGACCAATCTGGATTTCTCTTCAGAAGCCGACATGGTCAAGAAGATGCGCGTCTCGCTGGCGCTGCAGCCGGTGGCCACCGCCCTGTTCGCCAACTCCCCCTTCAAGGACGGCGCGCCCCACGGCTATATGAGCTACCGCGCCCATGTGTGGACCGACACCGACAATAACCGCACCGGCATGCTCCACTTCGCCTTCGACGAAGGCTACGGCTACGAGCAATACGTGGACTGGGCGCTCGACGCGCCCATGTATTTCGTCAAGCGCGGCGGCAAATTCCTCGACGCCTCCGGCCAGTCCTTCCGCGATTTCCTGAAAGGCGAGCTGCCGGCGCTGCCCGGCGAGATTCCGGTGATCTCCGACTGGGAGGACCATCTCTCCACCCTCTTCCCAGAAGTGCGCCTGAAGACCTTCCTGGAACAGCGCGGCGCCGACGGCGGCCCGTGGAACAGTCTTTGCGCCCTGCCCGCCTTCTGGGTGGGCCTGCTCTATGACGACACCGCTCTCGACGCGGCGTGGGAGCTGGTGAAGGACTGGACCGCGCAGGAGCGCGACGCTCTACGCGCCGGCGCCGCGAAGCACGCGCTCAAAACCCCGTTCCGCTCAGGAACCCTTCAGGACGTGGCCAAGCAAGCGCTGGCCATCGCCCGCACGGGCCTGAAAGCGCGCGCCCGCCTCAACAATCACGGCGAACACGAAGCGCTCTTCCTGGACGATCTCGACGAAATCGCCCGGACCGGTCTGTGCCCGGCCGAGCGCCTGCTGGAGCGCTATTACGGCGCATGGGGCGAGAGCGTGGAGCCGGTGTTTGTTGAGGCGGCTTATTAGGAATTCTTTAATTTGGTTGCGAATCAGTTAAACCTCTCTGAAAAGGAGAGTGTGATGTCGTTCCCGTATGTCCAAAGTCCGTCCAAATTAATAGGATTTCTTCAAGCTCTCCCAGGACATGGTGTGCCTGACCAACTGAGCCAGAAAACCTTGGCCAGCTGGGGCTTCAGCAGCAGCAATGACCGGGCGTTCTTAGGCATTATGAAATTCATCGGCTTCATCGACACTTCGCAGCGCCCCACTGAACTTTGGAAACAAGCTCGCGGAGACCTCAAAACTGCGATCGCGAAGGGAGTGGTTGGAGGATACTCTCAACTTTATTCACTTTGACCCAGCCCCGTGAATTCCGGCCATTGAATGGTAGAGTCCATCGAGGAGAGGATGGACCATGCGAAAGAGCCGTTATTCGGAAGAGCAGATTATCGGCATGCTGCGCGAGCACGACGCCGGTGTG